>Ga0184638_1000048_pt1 | contig 26687 bp, 38 predicted proteins | sample PLM31_50_b2_FD_133141 | JGI IMG/M metagenome (GOLD analysis project Ga0184638, IMG submission 133141) | Groundwater sediment microbial communities from an aquifer in East River, Colorado, USA - PLM3-1_50_b2 | ecosystem: Environmental > Terrestrial > Soil > Riparian zone | place: USA: East River... | reverse complement strand
GGGCGTGGAGATGGTGATGCCCGGCGACAATGTGTCGGTCTCGGCGGAGCTGATCTCGCCGATTGCGATGGACCAGGGGTTGCGCTTTGCGATCCGCGAGGGCGGCAAGACCGTCGGCTCCGGAATCGTCACCGAAATCGTCGCATAGAAAGGTCTCGTCATGGCAATCAAGCTTGACCAACGGATTCGCATTCGTCTTCGGAGTTTTGACTACCGCGTGCTGGATCAATCGGTCTCTGAGATTGTGGAAACCGTCAAGCGTACAGGGGCCAAGGTGGTCGGACCGATCCCATTGCCAACGCGCATTAACAAATGGACCGTCCAGCGGTCAACTCATGCGGACAAGAAGTCCCGGGAGCAGTTTGAGATCCGCACCCATAAGCGCTTGATGGATATTATGGAGCCGACCCCAGAGACGATGGACGCCTTGATGAAGCTGAACCTTGCGGCCGGTGTGGATGTCGAGATCAAGCTGTAGCAGGATGCTGCACATGCCCTTCAACTTTGAGTCCCCTGCGTCGCGATCGGGTGAGATCTGATGAACGGATTGCTCGGCCAGAAGCTTGGGATGACCCAGATCTTCGCCGACGGCGGACGAATGATTGCAGTGACGGTCATTGAAGCTGGCCCGTGCCGGGTGGCGCAGGTGAAAACATCCGAACGTGACGGGTATGCCGCGGTGCAAGTGGCGTTCGATGAACTGCCTGATCGAAAGACAAACAGGCCGACGAAAGGGCACTTCTCGAAGGCGCAGTTGCCGGCGTTCCGCCAGATCCGCGAGTTCCGCGCGACCGATGAGGTGACTGCCGGCGCGACCGTCAGGGCGGATATCTTCACCAAGGGCGAGCGCGTGGACGTCGCCGGCATATCCAAGGGTAAGGGGTTTCAGGGCGTCATGAAGCGACATCATTTTCGCGGCGGACCACGATCTCATGGGTCCATGTTTCATCGTGCGCCGGGCTCGATCGGCAGCAGCTCTTCGCCGTCACGCGTGTGGAAGAACATGCGCATGGCAGGACACATGGGCCATGTGCGGGTCACCGTCCAGGGACTGGAAGTCATGGACGTCCGGCCGGATGAGAATCTCCTGTTTGTTCGCGGCGCGGTGCCTGGTCCCCGGGGTAGTCTCGTGGAGATCCGGAAGTCCAAGAAAGCCTCGTCGAAGAAATCCGAGGGAGCCGCCCGTGCCAAGCGTTAAGGTCGTGGATCTCAATGGGCGGACGATCGGTTCGGTAGATCTTGTGTCTGACATTTTTGAAAGGCCGCTCAATGGCTCGGTGCTGCACGAAGTAGTGCTGATGCAACAGGCGGGGCAGCGGCAGGGTACGGCCTCAACAAAGACCAGAGGATTCGTGAGCGGGACCGGGAAAAAACCGTACAAGCAGAAGCATACGGGCCGAGCACGTGCCGGCTCAAACCGCTCGCCGCTGTGGCGGCATGGGGGCGTGATCTTCGGCCCGCTTCCGAGAGACTATTCCTATTCGATGCCGAAGAAGAAGGTCCGGGGGGCGATTCATTCGGCCTTGTCCGCAAAAGTGCAAGAGGGCGGCCTGGTCGTCGTCGAGGAACTCCCGGAATCCGACGGGAAGACAAAATCGCTGGCCCGGGTTTTGGCGACCCTTGGGCTACCCGCAAAGACATTGATTGTGGCAGGATCCGATCAGGATCGCCTTCGTCGGGCGGCGGCGAATCTCTCTGGCGTGACCGTGATCGACCTGGATGGCATCAATGTCCGGGACCTGCTCCTTCATGAGAAGGTGCTGATCGCTCAAAGAGACCTGGCCCGACTCCAGGAGGTATGGGCATGACACGGGACGCCCATGACATCATCCTACGGCCGATCTTAACCGAAAAATTGACCGAACTGCGGGAGACGCAGCGGAAAATCGGGATCCTGGTGCGGCGAGATGCCAACAAGGTCGAGATCAAAAAGGCGGCCGAGCGGGCCCTCAAGGTTAAGATCGTAAAGGTCAATATCCTGAACGGCATGGGAAAGTCGCGGCAGATCGGGCGGCTGACGGGGAAAAAACCCGACTGGAAGAAGGCGATTGTTACCATGAAAGCCGGCGAGAAATTGGAGATGTTTGAGGGCGTGTAATGGGCATCAAAGACTTTAACCCCACGAGCCCGAGTCGCCGCAGCATGACGGTACTGACAACGGTGGACCTGAGCCATAAAGAGCCGGAGAAGCGCCTAGTTACGTATATCAAAAGCTCCGGCGGACGGAACAACCAGGGACGCACCTCGGTCCGTTTTCGCGGCGGCGGCCACAAGCGGATGTATCGCCGCGTGGATTTCAAACGCGACAAAGCAGGGGTGCCCGCGCGGGTCACTGCGATCGAATATGATCCAAACCGGTCTGCAAGACTTGCCTTGCTGCATTATGCCGACGGCGATAAGCGCTACATTCTGGCCCCGGTTGGTTTGCAAATCGGCGACCCTGTCCAATCCGGGCCGGAGGCCGAACTGCGGACCGGCAATGCGTTAGCGCTTGCGAATATGCCGACCGGGACGATCGTTCACAACATTGAGTTGCATCCGGGTAAAGGAGGCCAGTTGATTCGGAGCGCCGGAGGCTCGGCTCAAGTCATGGGTCGAGAAGGCAAGTACGTGCAGATTCGTTTGAAGTCAGGCGAGATGCGCCGGGTCCTCGCAACCTGTCAGGCGACCGTGGGCCAAGTCGGTAACACGGATCATGAGAACATCAGCATCGGTAAAGCCGGACGGGTTCGGTGGAAGGGCCGGCGCCCTCATGTCCGCGGCGTCGCCATGAATCCGGTGGACCATCCGCACGGCGGTGGCGAGGGCAAGTCGGGGCAAGGCAATCCGCACCCGGTGTCTCCTTGGGGACAGAAGACCAAAGGGTACAAGACCCGGCGGACCAAGCGGACCGGCAAGTTCATTATTACCCGTCGTAAGAAGTAAGAGGGAACCATGGCCCGTTCAGTCGCGAAAGGCCCATTTGTCGAACCCCGGTTGTTGACCCGCATTGACCACATGAATGCCGGTGGAGAGAAAAGGATTTTGAAGACCTGGTCCAGGCGGTCCACCGTGGTTCCGGACATGATCGGACATACCTTGGCGATCCATAACGGCAAGAAGTTCATCCCCATCTTCATTACGGAAAACATGGTGGGCCATAAACTCGGAGAATTTGCGCCCACACGGTTTTTCAAAGGCCATGGAGCGGTAAGGACCGAAAAGGCGGTCCCATTGAAATAGAGAGGCTTAGTCCTTCCCTTTTGTAAGGGGAGGCGCCGGGTGCGGGAGGTCGTCTTGGCGACCTCCGGGGTGGGTGGGTGAAAAGGTGGGGTAGAGGGAAATTTGCGGGTAACGAAGAGCGAGAGATTCAAGAATGGCTGCTGAGGCAATAGCGAGATTACGATTTGTGCGGATGGCGCCCCGGAAAACTCGGGTAATGGTCGAGTTGATCCGCGGACGGGCTGTCAATGATGCATTGGCCACGTTGAGGTTTACCCCCCGCGTTGCGGCCCGCGTGGTGGAGAAAGTATTGCGCTCCGCCGTCGCCAATGCTCAGCAAGCCGGCAAGGACCTCGGTGATGCGGATAGCTTGCGAGTCAGTCGGGCCTTTGTTGACAACGGCCCGACTTTGAAGCGATTTCAACCGCGGGCGCAGGGGCGGGCGTTCTCGATCCATAAGCGGATGAGCCACATCACCATCGCCGTGGCGCCGGTCGTGGAGAAGCCAAAAAAGTTGAAATCGCCCGTGCATGGAACACCAAAAGGCAAGCCGCCAGCCAAGACAGCGCCGCCCATAGGGGGAAAAACGCAGCCTGCGAAGGCTCCCGTGGCCAAGAAGCCCGCGAAGGCCCAAGCGGCGAAAAAGCCCGCAGCAGACACCAAAGGATAACGAATGGGTCAGAAGGCACATCCGATCGGATTGCGGCTCGGTTACGTCAAGCCCTGGAACTCCCGGTGGTTTGCAGACAAGGAGTACGCCAAAACCTTGCACGAAGACATCCGCATCCGGAAGATGGTCAAGAGCAAGCTGTACCATGCGGGCGTATCGAAGGTCGAAATCGAGCGCTCCGGCGATCAAGCCAAGGTCATTATCCACACGGCCCGGCCCGGAATCATTATCGGCCGAAAAGGTGCCGAAGTGGACAAGCTGAAAGGGGAACTTGAGAAGACGATCGGCCGGCAGGTGTACATCACGATTAAAGAAATTAAGAAGCCGGAACTGGATGCGCAACTGGTCACCGAGAATATCGCGGTCCAGCTCGAAAAGCGCGTCGCGTTTCGTCGCGCGATGAAGCGCAGCGTGGCGTCCGCGCTTCGTCTCGGAGCCCGCGGTATTAAGATCCGCTGCTCGGGCCGGTTGGCGGGGGCCGAGATTGCCCGAACCGAATGGTACCTGCAAGGGCGCGTGCCGCTCCATACACTTCGGGCGGATATTGACTACGGTTTTGCCGAGGCCCACACCACCATGGGACAGATCGGAATAAAGGCCTGGATCTATAAAGGAGAGATCCTGCCGACGCTGCCCGGCAAGGAAGAAGCCGGCCTCGAACGGCGGTAACAAACACTCATGCTCGCTCCTAAGAAAGTAAAGCATCGAAAGATGCACAAGGGCCGGATGAAGGGAAAGGCCTACCGAGGCGGCTCCGTGACCCTGGGAGAATATGGTCTGAAGGCCTTGGAACCCGGGTGGATCACCAACCGGCAGATCGAGGCGGGGCGCATTGCCATGACGCGACATGTCAAGCGCGGCGGCCGCGTGTGGGTCCGCATCTTTCCGGATAAACCCATCACAAAGAAACCGGCGGAGACGCGCATGGGAAAAGGCAAGGGCAATCCGGAATACTGGGTAGCCTCTATCAGGCCGGGCCGGATCTTGTATGAAATGGACGGGGTCACACCTGAAGTGGCGCGCGAAGCGTTGCGTCTGGCCGCGCATAAGCTACCGGTGGCAACGCGTTTCGTTGAGCGGGGGATGAGCTGATGGCGACCCGACATGTGCACATCCAGGATTTGCGAAATCTGACCTCCGAGGAATTGGACGCGAAGGTGTCGGAGACGAAGAAGGACCTGTTCACGCTCCGTTTTCAGCTGGTCTCCGGTCGGATCGAGAATCCGGCGAAAATTAAAGCGAAACGGCGCGATATCGCCCGGATGAAGACCATCGCACGCGAGAAAGCGCTCGGCGCAGAGAAAGGGACAGCACGGACATGACTCCGCGAGAAGGCGCGACTGCGCCACGGAAGCCGGCCGCCGCGCCACGGCGTCGTCGCGAGATGCTCGGCGAAGTGGTGAGCGACAAGATGCAAAAGACCGTCGTCGTCGTAGTGAAGCGCCACACCCGCCATCCCAAATACGGGAAGGTGCTCCGGCGAATCACCAGGCTGAAAGCTCATGATGAAAAAAATGAGTGCCAGGTGGGGGATTACGTGCGCCTGGTGGAAACCCGCCCGCTGAGCAAGGACAAGCATTTTCGAGTGGTGGAGATCCTGGAGAAAGCCAGCACGGCATGATTCAGATTTACAGCAGATTGGATGTCGCCGATAACTCGGGCGCCAAAAGGGTGATGTGCTTTCATGTGTTCGGCGGGACCAAACGGCGCTATGGGAGCCTGGGGGACGTGATCATGGTCGCCGTCAAGGAAGCGATTCCGCACGCCACCGTGAAGAAAGGCGACATCAGCAAGGCCGTGATTGTACGGACCGCCAAGGGGGTGCGCCGCGAGGATGGCTCCTATATCAAGTTCGATCGTAATGCCTGCGTATTGATTAATGCCCAAGGCGAACCTGTGGGCACCCGCATCTTCGGGCCGGTGGCTCGCGAACTACGCTGGAAGAAATACATGAAGATTATTTCGCTTGCGCCGGAGGTGCTGTGATGCGACGCCGCGGTTGGCTAAGCGCAAACCGTGCCTGGGACGCGCCGCCTAAGACCAACATCCGAAAGGGAGACCTGGTCGTCGTGATAGCCGGAAAGGACCGGGGCAAATCCGGAAAAGTGATCCGCGTCCTTCGTGACAACTGGCGCGTAACCATTGAAAAGATCAACATGATCAAGCGGCACACCAAGCCCAATCAGCAGAACCGGCAGGGAGGAATTCTGGAGCGGGAAGCGTCGATTCACCTCTCCAATATCCTGCTGTATTGCTCGTCATGCCAAAAGCCCGCGCGGGCGGGTTCCAAGACTATGGCCGACGGCAGCCGCTCCCGCATATGCAAAAAGTGCGGGCAACCGATCGAAGCGCCACAGAAATAGTATAGCGTTTACGATGGCGAAGACAGACACGAAGAGCCCGGTCAAATCCCAGCCGAAAGCACAGGCGAAAGCTCCGGTGAAGTCCGAGGCCAAGCCCGCGCCTAAAGCCGATCCGCACGCCAAAGCGCCGCCGGAGCCGACCGGCCCGACCCGGCTTCAGGAACATTATCTGGACAAGGTCATCCCGGCAATGATGAAAACCTTCTCCTATCGCAATACGATGCAGGTGCCGCGCCTTCAGGCCGTTGTGGTCAACGTCGGTATGGGCAAGGCGACACAGAACGGCAAGCTCTTGGATTCCGCAGTGGAGGAGCTGGCTCTGATTTCCGGGCAGCGTCCGGTCGTGACCCGCGCGCGGAAGGCGATCGCCAACTTCAAGCTCCGCCAGGGGCTGCCGATCGGTGCCAAAGTCACACTCCGGGGTCGCCGGATGTACGAATTTTTGGATCGACTCCTTACCATGGCGCTGCCGCGGATCCGCGACTTTAAGGGCATCTCACCGAAGGCCTTCGATGGCAGAGGGAACTATACCCTCGGGTTAAAGGAGCAACTGATCTTTCCCGAAATCAAATACGACCAGGTCCAGTCCATTCATGGAATGGATATCACGATCGTCACCTCGGCGAATACGAACGAGGAAGGCAAGGCCCTCTTAAAAGAGATGGGCCTGCCCTTCCGAGCATAACGTGGAAGGCAATTGGAGGCACGGACGCAGTGGCCCGCTTAGCGCTTAAGTTAAAGGCTCAAACGCCCCAGAAGTTCAAGACGCGCCAGTATAACCGCTGCCCGAACTGCGGGCGGGTGCGAGGATTTCTACGCAAGTTCCGATTGTGCCGCATTTGTTTCCGTCTCCTCAGCCTCCGGGGCGACGTTCCCGGAGTGAGAAAATCGAGCTGGTGACGCCATGGCGATGACCGATCCTATGGCCGATATGCTGACCCGCATTAGAAACGCCATGCGACGGCGCCACACGGAGGTCCGCCTACCTGCCTCAAAGTTGAAGGCCGAAGTCGCGCGCGTGCTTCAGGCGGAGGGCTTCATTCGAGGGGTTGAGGCGCTTGCTGAAGATGGGCACAAGATCCTTCGGGTGCAGTTGCGTTATCAAGAAGGCGAAGTGCCGATGATCACCGGCCTGCGTCGGGTCAGCAAACCCGGCCATCGCGTCTACACGCGTCATACCCGCATCCCCGCCGTCATGCGCGGCATGGGTGTCGCCATTCTGTCTACACCAAAAGGTGTCATGACCGGCGCCGAAGCGCGTAAGCAGGGGATCGGCGGGGAAGTCTTATGTTACGTCTGGTAGTGTAGCCATGTCGCGCATTGGAAAAAAACCTGTGCCGATTCCTTCCGGAGTGGAGGTCAAATCCGAGGGGCATCATGTGTCGGTGAAGGGTCCCCTGGGGACGCTCAAGCGCGAGGTGCCGCCGACCATCAAGGTCTCTGTCGCCAACAGCCATGTCGAAGTGGCCCGGTCCTCCGACGAGCGACAGCAAAGGGCGCTCCATGGGTTAGTCCGCAGCGAACTGGTGAACATGATCGAAGGAGTGACGCGTGGGTTTGAGAAGACGCTCGAAATCACGGGGGTAGGTTATAAAGTGGCTCTGGCCGGTCGTACGTTAAACTTCAACCTCGGTCGGACTCATCCGATCGAGTATCCTTTGCCTGAAGGTATTGACGCGAAGATCGACAAACAGACGATCGTCACGATCAAGGGTACGAACAAGGCGCTGGTGGGCCAGACCGCGGCCAACCTCCGGGCACTAAAGCCGCCGGATGTGTATAAGGCCAAAGGCATCAAATATGCCGGCGAGGTGCTGATCCGCAAGGAAGGAAAGACAGGCAAGTAGGGACGGGGTCATGAGAGCGAATAAACGAGAACAGGATCGGCAGCGCCGGCATCACCGGGTGCGGCTTCGGGTCTACGGGAGTGCGATGCGACCTCGTCTGAATGTCTATCGAAGCGTGGCGCATATCTATGCGCAGCTCATTGATGACGGCACCGGACGGACGCTTGCCAGCGCGTCCACTCTGGAGAAGGAGCTTGCAGGCAAGCTCAAGAGCGGCGGCAATGTGGCGGCGGCAGCCGCGGTGGGTCGCTTGATCGCTGAGCGGGCTCTCAACGCGAAGCTCACGGCGGTGGTGTTCGATCGAGGTGGATATCGTTATCACGGTCGGGTCAAGGCATTGGCCGATGCGGCTCGCGAGCGCGGCCTGAAGTTTTGAGAGGAGCAGGCATGATCACGGGAGGTATTGAGTATCCGGCGCACAGGTCGAAGGCGCCGGTTCAATCAAGTCACGCATGAAGGTCAATCCAGACGAACTGAATCTTAAAGATAAGGTCATCTTCATTAATCGGGTGGCCAAAGTGGTCAAGGGCGGCAAGAGGTTCAACTTTACCGCTCTGGTTGTCGTTGGAGATGAGCAGGGATGGGTCGGCATCGGGACAGGCAAGGCAGCGGAAGTTCCTGAAGCGATCTCCAAGGCCGTTCAGCACGCAAAAAAGAAGCTGGTGCGCATCTCGATCAAAAACGGCACCATCCCCCACGAAGTGCACGGGAGATTCGGCGGCGAGCACATCATGCTCAAACCCGCCGCTCCGGGCACCGGAATCGTCGCGGGGGGGGCAGTCCGCGCAGTGATCGAGTTGTCTGGGATTCACAATATCGTGGCCAAGACGTTAGGGAGAGGAAACCCCTTTAATGTGGTGCTCGCGACCCTGGAAGGCCTGAACCGGCTTCGCGACCCCGAGGAAGTGCTTCGAATTCGAAGGACGCCGGATCAGATCGAAGTGGCCCAGGCGCCCCTTTGATCGTGGGTACGGGAGGGGGGCTTCTTAGCGGGGCCCCCTCCCCTTTAATGAGCACGGGAGGGGGGCTTCTTAGCGGGGCCCCCTCCCCTTTAATTGCCGGCGCATAAGGAAGCCATGCCGCTGCTCGACATCACCTTGGTGCGCAGTCCGATCGGAACACCCCGGTCGCACCGGATTCTCTTACGAGGCCTTGGACTCCGACGCATCCGCCATACGGTCCAGCGTCCGGATACCCCGCAAGTCCGCGGGTTGATTCACAAGCTCGCGTATCTGGTGTCGGTCGCGAAAGTGAAGAAGTGAAACTACACGAATTGAAACCGGCGCCCGGCTCGCGTACCCGTCGTAAACGTATCGGACGAGGCATCGGATCCGGCCATGGGAAAACCTCGACCAAGGGGCACAAGGGCCTACTTGCTCGGTCCGGAGGGGGCAAACGTCCCGGCTTCGAGGGCGGACAAATGCCGTTGAAGCGCCGCGTGCCGAAACGGGGTTTCACAAATATTTTCCGTATTGAATGGGCCGTAGTGAACTTGCGCGACCTGAATCGTCTAGAGGGGGGACAGGACGTGACGCCAGCCCTTCTGATGGAGAAAGGCTTGGTCCCCCGGGGGGCGCCCCGGATTAAAGTGCTGGCTGAAGGAAACCTGACCCGACCCCTATCGGTGCAGGCCCATCGCTTCAGCGCATCAGCCGCCGCAAAGATTCAAGCTGCTGGCGGGAGGGCAGAGGTTTTGGACGGTGCTTGAGCGGCTGTTCACCAACATAAAGAACATCTTCAACATCCCGGAGCTCCGAAACCGGATTCTCTTTACGCTCGGGATGCTGGCGATTTATCGGATCGGCGCGCACATTCCAACCCCGGGAATCAACGGCGAGGCCCTTAGCGAGTTCCTCCACAAACAAGGCGGAGCCCTCCTGGGTTTTCTGGATATCTTCTCTGGAGGCGCGCTGTCCCGCCTGACGATCCTCGCGCTGGGGATCATGCCCTATATCAGCGCGTCGATCATTTTGCAGTTGCTCACCGTCGTCATTCCCCATTTGACGAAACTCGCGAAGGAGGGGGAGCGGGGCCGAAAGAAGATTATTCAATACACCCGCTTCGGCACGATCGGCATCGGCATCATTCAGGCCTTCGGCATCGCCGTCGGCCTTGAGGGAATGAACGGCGGAGTCTTCGTGCCGAACAAGGGGTGGGCCTTCCGGTTAATGACCGTATTGACGTTAACCGCCGGCACTGCGTTTCTCATGTGGCTGGGTGAGCAGATCACGGAGCGAGGCATCGGCAACGGTATTTCATTGATCATTTTTGCCGGTATCGTCGCGCGACTGCCCGCCGCCGTCGTTGAGACCTATCAGCTCTTTGAAGTGGGCCAGCTCAGCGGCTTCTGGCTACTCGCCCTCTTATTCGCGATGATCGGGGTGATCGCCGCCATCGTATTCCTGGAGACCGGCCGGCGGAAAATCCCGGTGCAGTATGCTAAGCGTGTCGTAGGACGGAAGGTGTTTGGCGGCCAGAGCACCCACATTCCTTTGAAAATCAATACGGCCGGGGTCATCCCGCCGATTTTCGCCTCCTCCATCATCGCCTTCCCGGCTACGATCGCGGGATTTGTTCAGTACCAGTGGGTGCAAGACTTCGGCAAGATGCTCGCGCCGGGGTCGATCACCTATACCGTGCTCTATGTCGGCCTGATCATTTTCTTCTGCTATTTTTACACGGCGGTCGTTTTGAATCCGGTGGACATCTCGGATAATATGAGAAAGTACGGGGGGTTTATCCCGGGGATCCGGCCCGGCCAGCGGACCTCCGATTATATCTATCGGGTGTTGAATCGGATCACGTTTGCCGGGTCGCTGTATCTGGCCGCGGTCTGTATCATTCCGGAGATCTTGATCTATAAACTGGGAGTGCCCTTTTATTTCGGCGGCACCTCCTTATTGATCACCGTGGGCGTTGGGCTGGACACGGCCCAGCAGATTGAATCGCATATGCTGATGCGGAACTATGAGGGATTTCTCGCGAAGGGCCGGCTGAAAGGGCGAAGCGGGTAGCATGCGCCTGGTTTTTCTCGGGGCTCCCGGTGTGGGGAAAGGAACCCAAGCCCAGCGTCTGGCTGTGGAGGAGGGGGCTCCGCAGATTTCCACTGGGGAAATCCTCAGAGAGGCGGCCAAGCTCGGGACGCCGCTCGGACGGCAGGCGAAGAGTTACATGACCGCGGGCAAGTTGGTGCCGGACGAGGTGGTCATCGGAATCATCCGAGAGAAATTGTCAGAGCTGAAGGGAGCCGGGTTTATCTTGGATGGGTTCCCCAGAACGGTCGCGCAAGCCGAGGCCCTCGACCGGATGCTGCAGGAAAATGGCGCCCAGGGCATCCAACATGTGGTGAATTTTGAGGTGCCGAACAACGAAATCGTCCGGAGGCTCTCCGGGCGCAGAAGTTGTTCCTCCCGCCCGGCGGTGTACCATGTGACGGATGCGCAACCCCGTCGGGAAGGGGTGTGCGATAAGTGCGGGGCGCCGCTTGTCCAGCGGGAGGATGATAAGCCCGACACGATTGCCGCGCGGTTGAAGGTGTATGACCAGCAGACCAGCCCCTTGGTGGACTATTACAAGAACCTGGGGCTGTTGCGGCAACTGGATGCGACGCCGCCGATCGACACAGTGTATGAGAATCTTCGCCGGCTGCTGGGGTTGCGCCGGGAAGAGGCACGTCCTGTGGGCTAGACGGTCCGTCCAGGGGAAAGGCGGCTACTTCTTAGCAGACGCAGGGCGGGCGGGTGAGAACCAACGCATGAACGGAATCGAATTGAAGTCGCCCGAAGAAATCGACAAGGTGACGCGGGCGTCGAAAATCGTGGCTGAGGTGTTGGAGGCACTGCGCGCGCGGGTGAAGCCCGGTGTCACGACTGAAGAACTGGATCGCTTTGCGGAAGCCTTCATTGTGGAGCGCGGCGGTGTTCCGGCGTTCAAAGGCTATCGAGTGAGGGATCAGGTGTATCAGCACACGCTGTGCACCTCCATCAATGACGCGGTCGTGCATGGAATCCCCTCCAAGCAAGCGCTCAAGGAGGGCGACATCATTGGGTTGGATATCGGTGCCATTGTGGAGGGGTATTACGGGGACGCCGCGATTACCGTGCCAGTCGGGGAGATCCCGGAGCCCACGCGGCGCTTGTTACAGGTGACGGAAGAAGCGCTCCATAAAGGGATCGCGCAGGCGGTTGTCGGCAACCGCATTTCGGACATCTCGCACGCGGTGCAACAACACGCCGAGGGCGCGACCTTTTCGGTGGTTACCGAGTTTGTCGGGCACGGGATCGGACGGCGGTTGCACGAGGAGCCTCAGATTCCGAACTATGGACAGCCGGGCAAGGGCCCACGGATTAAAGCGGGTATGACATTGGCCATTGAACCCATGGTGAACATGGGCCGTCCGGAAACCCGCTGCCTAGAAGACGGTTGGACCGCGGTGACCCGCGACGGGAGTCTTTCTGCTCATTTTGAGCATACGATCGCGGTCACAGAGACGGGGCCACGGATCTTGACGAAACTCTAACGAGGAAGCACTGGCCCCTCCCGAATGGCTAAGGAAGATGTCATTGAAGTGCAAGGGACGGTGGCCGAAACGCTTCCGAATGCGATGTTCAGGGTACAGCTTGATAACGGCCATAAAATCTTGGCTCATATCTCAGGAAAGATGCGGATGAATTTCATCCGGATTCTTCCGGGCGATAAGGTGACGGTTGAGCTCTCGCCGTATGATTTGACCAGGGGGCGTATCACCTATCGCTTTAAATAGGACGTGATCTGTATTCTGAGAAGGGGCGTGAACCGATGAAAGTCAAATCGTCTGTGAAGCCGATCTGTTCGAAATGTAAGGTGGTTCGACGCCGGGGGATCGTGCGGGTCCTCTGTTCGAATCCACGGCATAAGCAGCGGCAAGGGTAGCAGGGCGGGGAGAAAGAGATGGCACGCATCGCCGGAGTTGATCTTCCTCGAGACAAGCAAGTCCACGTGGGGCTCACGTATATTTACGGCATTGGCCGGCCGCTCGCGCAACAGATACTCAAGAAGACCGGGGTGCCGCAGCAGACCAGGGTGAAAGACCTGCGCGAAGACGAGGTCGTCAAACTCCGGGAGATTATCGAGCGGGAACTGAAGGTGGAAGGAGACCTTCGCAAAGAGGTCTCCATGAACATCAAGCGACTCATTGACATTGGGGCATACCGTGGCCTTCGACACCGGAAAGGTCTTCCGGTGAGAGGGCAGCGGACCAAAACGAATGCGCGTACCAGGAAAGGCCCGAAAGGCATGGGCAAGGCCCGTAAAACATTGCGACCGGTTTAGGTCAGGAGTTAGAGCATGGGCGTAAAGAAGGGCAAGAAACGGGAGCGGAAAATCGTTCAAAGCGGCGTGGCGCACATCCAGGCCTCTTTTAACAACACGATTGTGACCATCACCGATATGAGCGGAAATACTGTCGTATGGGCCAGCGCCGGAAACCAGGGCTTCAAGGGATCTCGCAAGAGCACGCCGTTCGCTGCCACGCGAGCCGGCGAGGTGGCCGCGAAGAAGGCACTGGAATTTGGCATGCGCCAGCTTGATGTCTATGTGAAGGGCCCCGGCTCGGGCCGCGAGTCTGCGATTCGAGCGTTACAGACAGCCGGCTTGCGGATCAATATGATTCGGGACGTCACGCCGATTCCACACAACGGCTGCCGGCCGCCAAAACGGCGGCGGGTATAGAAGAGGGAATTGAGAGATGGCTAATTATCGTGGACCTGCTTGTCGGTTGTGCCGCAGGGAGACCGTGAAACTTTTCCTGAAAGGCTCCCGGTGCATGACCGAAAAATGCGCTGTAGAGCGCCGCACCTTTCCCCCGGGGCAGCACGGACAAGCGCGCCCTCGCGCCTCGGAGTACAGCACGCAGCTTCGGGAGAAGCAGAAGTTGAAGCGTACCTATGGCATCCTCGAACGGCAGTTTCGCGGCATTTTCTCGAAGGCCGAGCGCCAGCAGGGGATCACGGGCGAAAACCTTCTTCGTATGCTGGAGCGACGACTCGACAACGTCGTCTATCGGCTCGGGTTTGCCGCCTCCCGAAACCAAGCGCGTCAACTGATCACCCATGGGCACTTTCGCGTGAACGACCGCAAGGTGAACAAACCCTCCTTCCTTGTCAGGGAAGGGGATCGGGTCGCGGTCAAAGAGCGAAGCAGGACGATTCTGCCGATCAGCGCCGCGCTCGATGGCGTGGACAGCCGCGGTGTCCCCGGCTGGCTCGACCTCGATAAAGCGAACGTCACGGGGACCGTGCGTGGGCTCCCCACCAAGGAGGAGATTGCTATTCCGGTCAATGAGCAATTGGTCGTAGACCTCTATTCGCGGTAATGTGCGCGACGGTCGGCGGTCGGATCTCCTGACGGAGGTCACGGGCCTGACCTGGCCTAAAGGGAGTCAGTATGCAGAAGGGAATGCGTGATTTTCAGATCCCGACGAAAACGGACGTGGACAAGGACACCTTGACGGTGACGTATGGGCGCTTTACGGCTGAACCATTCGAACGGGGCTTCGGGACCACCGTGGGCAATTCCTTGCGTCGGGTCTTGCTATCGTCTCTCACCGGCGCGGCCATCGTCTCGGTGAAACTCGAAGGCGTCCTGCACGAGTTTTCGACAATTCCGGGAATTACTGAGGATGTGACGGACATCATTCTGAATGTGAAGAAAATTCGTCTGAGACTCCATGCGGACAAGACGAAGTCGATACGTCTCAGAAAGAAAGGCCCGGGGGTCGCCAAAGCCGGTGATATCGAGCATGACGCGGATATCCAAATCCTGACGCCCGATCTCCATATCGCCACCCTGGATAAGGGGGCGACTCTGGATATGGAACTGGTTGTCAGGCGAGGCCGGGGGTATGTGCCGGCTGAGCGCAATAAGGAAGAGGAGATGCCGATCGGGGTGATTCCCGTAGACGCGCTCTACTCTCCGGTCACCCGTGTCAACTACCTGGTGGAAAATGCCCGCGTCGGCCGGATGACGGATTACGACAAGCTGATTCTAGAAATTCATACCGACGGCAGTATTTCTCCGGAGGACGCGCTGTCGGATGCCGCGCTCATCGTCCGCGGGCATCTGGACATCTTCATCAACGTCAAGGATATAGAAGAGGCCATTAGCCGGCCGGCCGTGGCCGAATCCATCACCGAAAGTAATAAGAATTTGTTGCGCAGCGTAAATGAGCTGGAGTTGTCGGTGCGCGCTGCAAACTGCTTGAAGAACGCCAACATCAAAACCATTGCCGATCTCGTCCAAAAGACCGAAGCGGACATGCTGCGAACGAAGAACTTCGGCAAGAAATCGTTGAATGAGATCAAGGAAATCTTGAACGAGATGGGATTGAGCCTCGGGATGAAGCTGGATCATGCCTCGGAGGGCGGCGCCTCAGAGAAGCGAGAGGGGTAAGCGACGCCATGCGCCACAGGAAAAGCGGGCGTCAGCTTGGACGTAACAGCCTTCACCGGCGGGCCATGTTCCGCAGCCTGGTGACCTCATTATTACAGCATGAACGGATCGAGACCACGGAGGCCAAGGCCAAGGAAGTGCGGATTCTGGCGGACCGGATCATCACCCTCGGCAAACAGGGGAATCTTCACGCCCGTCGCCGCGCGCTTGCGTATGTCCGGACCAAGGATGTGGTGGGGAAGGTATTTAGCGATCTCGCGGGCCGGTTTGCGGAACGCCCGGGAGGATATACGCGCCTAATCAAGACCCGGCGGCGTGTCGGAGACGCAGCTCGGATGGTCGTCATCGAGTTACTCGCGCGCACGGCGCCCAAGAAGCCGCCGGCACCGGACAAGAAGGGATCCAGAGCGCCGGCTGCGCCCGCACAAGAGGCGACCGCTTCGAAGGCCTGAATCTCCCACACGCGCCGGTCTCAGCCGGCTTATCCACGAAGCCGCTATCCCGTCGTCGCCTTTACTCGTCTAAAAATGGTGTGTTATAGTCGCCCCATGCCATTCACCGCGACGCTCCGTCGGGAACGCGTGGCGCGCGCCGGCCTGCTCGGCGTCATGCTCATCGTCGTAGTCATCCTGACCATCAACATTGTCCAGGGACCCTCGCGGCGGATACCATCTGTGTCTGTGTCAGCGCTGCCGCAGGCCGCGGATGCCGGCTTGCGGGAATTTTCGTTCCTGGAGAACAAGGACGGAGTCGTGGACTGGAAGATCCAGGCGAAGCAGGCGCAGGTGTTCGATGCGGAATCCAAAGCGGTCTTGAGCGGCGTGCAGGTGACCTTGACCGACGCGCAAGGCGTCCAGATGACGGTCGAAGGCGATGAAGGTACCATCAATACGGCCTCGAAGGATTTCGTGCTCCATCAAAAGACGGGCGACCTCGCGCTGGTGTTTCAGGACGGCTATACGATTTATACCCCGAGAGTCACATGGGTGAATAACGAGCGTCGGTTTTGGACCGATGAAGCGGTGAGAATCACGGGACCCAGCATGGAGGTCACGGGCCAAGGCATGGACGCACTGCTGAATCCCCGAGAAATGAGGATCCGACGGAATGTCCATGTGGAGGTTCACTAGCGGATTTGCCTTCCTGGTTTGGGGAGGCGTAGTTCTCGCAGCGCCGCCGGCGGATCGTTCCCCGGCATCCCACGCGAATAAGATCGTCATCACCTCGCAGTCGTTGGTATTTAAAAACCAGGAGAACAAGGCCGTCTTCGACGGCAAGGTGCTCATGACAAAAGTGGGTTTTATTATGCACGCCGATCACATGGTGGTGCACTTTGAAGGAACGCCGGACAATTCGGTTGCGAGTCAAAAACCGACCGAGAAGAGCGCGCCCCAAGCCCGCTCTCCCGGCCCTGAGCTGCCGACGTTCGGAAGCCGCGCGGTCTCCGTGATCGAGGCCACGGGCAATGTGGTTATGGAGCAGGGGGCGAAAACCGCGAAATCTAAAAAAGCAGTCTATTCTCAGCGCGAAGAAAAGTTGGTCTTAACGGGCGATCCCGAGGTCTGGGAAGTGGGATACCATATCACCGGCGTGAGAATGACAATGTTTCTCAATGAAGATCGGAGCGTCGTTGAGGGAAGCCGGGTGATCATTAACGATGCGGATAGTGGAACGCGGTGAGCAGGCGCGCGCGCATTCCACAGGAGAAGCCGCGTCCGGCCGCTGTGAAGACCAGTATGCAGGACGCAGGCGGTCTCGAGGCGGCTCACGACGGCCTGCTCTTGGAGGCGCGGGGACTCGAAAAAGCCTATCGGGGTCGGCGGGTCGTCAAGGGTGTGACCTTGACGGTTCAATCCGGCGAGATCGTGGGACTCCTAGGCCCCAACGGAGCAGGCAAGACCACCGTCTTTGACGTCATGGTGGGCATCACCGTGCCGGATAAAGGCGAGGTCCTGCTCGGTGGCCAACCGATCACCGAGTTGCCGATGTACCAACGAGCCCGCATGGGGGTCGGTTACCTCCCTCAGGAATCTTCGGTGTTTCGGCGAATGACCGTCGAACAGAATCTCTTCGCGATCCTTGAACTTCTTGAACTCACCGAAGAAGAACGCCAGGATCGATTGGAAACTGGCATCAAGGATCTGGGTCTGGATCATGTGCGGACCAGTAAGGCGTATACATTGTCCGGCGGCGAGCGGAGACGAGTGGAGATTGCCCGTGCGCTGGTCACGAGGCCGCATTTTCTAATGTTGGATGAGCCGTTCGCCGGCATTGACCCGATTGCGGTGGGAGATATCCAAGGCATCATCCGACAACTGAAAAATCGGAAGATCGGGATTTTGATCACCGATCACAATGTGCAACAGGCGTTGTCAATCGCCGATCGGGCGTATATCATTCACGAGGGCGAAATTCTCGAAGAAGGCCCGCCGGAGTATCTGGCCAACAGTCGCCTCGCCCGAGAGCTTTATCTGGGAGAGACCTTTCGTCTGTAGTACAATGGAGCGTTATGCAGCCCCGGCTTGATCTTCGCCTCTCGCAAAAGCTCGTGATGACACCGCAGTTGCAGCAAGCCATCAAGCTGCTGCAATTGTCCCGCCTTGAACTTCAGCAGGCCCTCACCCTGCAATTGGAAGAAAATCCCATGCTCGAAGAGGCCGGTCCTGAACTTGATGAGACCGACAACGAGATCGCGGCAAATGACGAAACGCCGCCGGTGTCCAAAACTGATGAAGTTGCGGGGAGCGCAGAGGGCGCAGCGGAGGAACGCGACGACATGTCGTCAAGCTGGGATGAATACTTCGACGACGATCGTCGGTATGCGGACGTGGAGGCGCCACGCGCCGGGCGCGATGAGATGCCTTCCATTGATCAGACGATGACTCAGGGAGAGTCCCTCGAAGAGCATCTCCTCTGGCAGCTTGCACTCTCGCCGCTCGACAAGGCCGACCAGGATGTCGGCCGTGCGATCATCGGCAATCTCGATGAGGACGGATATTTACGGACGCCCCTCGAGGATCTGGCCACGGCCACAAAGACCTCGATGGATCATGCTCTGCAGGCCTTAAAAGTAATTCAGGGATTCGATCCCGCCGGGGTCGCGGCCCGGGACCTCAAGGAATGCCTGCTGCTTCAAATCGAGCAATTAGGCCTGTCCAACTCTCTCGTCGATGCCATTATCCGGCATCACCTTCCTGATCTGGAACGAAAGCGCTACCCGGCCATCGCCAAAGCGCTGAGCGCGTCAGTGGACGCGGTGATCCAGGCGACCAAGATTATCGAAGGATTGGAACCGAAGCCCGGGCGCCCATTTTTCCCTTCCGACGCGCATGCCATCATTCCTGATGTATATGTGGTGAAATCGGAGGGGGAGTGGGTCGTGATGTTGAACGATGACGGTATCCCTCGTTTCCGCATCAGCTCCTATTACCGGCGATTTCTCGTGGGAAAACGTGATCCCGCCGACAGCACCCGGGCGTTCCTGGACGAAAAACTCCGCTCCGCGCAATGGCTAATCCGCAGCATCGAGCAGCGCAACAAGACGATCGCGCGTGTGGTGGAAAGCATCGTCAAATTTCAGGAACCGTTCTTCGAGCACGGCGTGCAGTATCTCCGCCCGATGATCCTGAGGGATGTGGCCGAGGACGTAGCCATGCATGAGTCAACCATCAGTCGCGTGACTTCCAACAAATACCTGCATTGCCCACAGGGTATTTTCGAGTTGAAGTTCTTCTTCAACGCCAGCATCCCGCGATCACAAGAAGGGCTGATTGAACTATCGTCAGTCGCCGTCCGAGAGATGATTCGCAAAATGGTCGAACAGGAAGATCCGAATCACCCGCTGAAAGACCAGGAGATTGTGGCTCGGTTAAAAGCGCAGAATGTCCTCCTCGCGCGACGAACGGTCGCAAAGTACCGCACCGAACTGAATATTCCTTCCGCCAGCCGGCGCCGACGAGCGTACTAATTACCTCCGTTTGATACCTCGCGATAGTCGAGAATCGACAATACATAATGCCGTGAAACGGTGTCTAGAAAAACCTTGACATTGCAATTATACTAACTATACTTAAGTCGTATGGCATCACCCTTAGATCTAATTCCCGTTACATTTTTCGATCGTCTTGCCGACAGACCGTTGCAAGCATGACAGTGACGAGGCGGGCGTGAGTAAGGCTGGTGCGGCGCAAAGCCATCGACCGCTCAGCAACGCAGCCCGCCTCAAACGAAAGAGGTCTCAGTGGCATTCGAAGCAGGGACGGTCCCGTCAGTCCTTTTCCACCATCGAAGTCTGCCATTTTTTTGACATCTCGAAAGCGACCCTCTATCGCTGGGAACGCCAAGGCCTCATTGCCATGCCCACGAGAGATTGGCGCAATTGGCGCCTTTATACGTCAGCCAACATTGCCGAGATCAAGAGTCTGATCCGACGACGGATCGGGCAGTAGAGAGAGGCCACGGTGTTCGGATCTCAAGAAAGTTTGATCGGGCTGGATATCGGATCGGCCTCCATTAAGGTCCTCCAGCTCAAGGGAACCAAGGGAAAGCTTAAGGTGGAGCGGTTCGGGGTAAAACCGCTGCCTGCTGAAACCATCGTCGACGGCTCAATCATGGATGGTCTGGAAGTCGTGTCCGCCATTAAAGAGATTGCCGCCGAGCAGAAGCTCAAACAAAAAAATGTCGCACTTTCAATTTCAGGCACCTCCGTGATTGTGAAGAAGATCACGCTCCCGCCCATGTCCGAAGAAGATCTGGAAAAGCAGATCAAATTCGAAGCGGAGCAATACATTCCGTTCGACATCAATGATGTGTATCTGGATTTTCACATCCTCAGCACCCAAGAGCACTCGGCCGAAGGGCAACAAGAAATGTCGGTGTTGTTGGTCGCGACCAAGAAAGATAAGCTCAATGACTACGCCAATGCCGTCCGAGAGGCCGGGTTCCTCCCAAAGGTGGTGGATGTTGATGCCTTTGCGATGGAAAACATGTATTGCATCAATTATGACACGCTCCCCGGGGAGCTCACAGCACTTGTCAACATCGGGGCCAGCGTGATGAATATCAACATCATCAAAGGTGGCGTGTCTGCCTTCACGCGGGACATTACGATCGGGGGAAACCGGTATACGGAACGCATTCAGCAAGACCTGGGTTTGTCGTACGAGGAAGCCGAGGCTGCCAAAAAGGGAGTTCTGCGGGGGGCCGATGAAGCGGGGGTAAATGCCGCGATCGCGGCAGTGGATATCGAGGTCGCCAGCGAGATCGGTCGGTCATTCGATTATTTCAGGACGACCTCAGCGTATGACGATATCGCCCGGATCGTGCTGTGCGGAGGATGCGCGAAGGTCAGAAGCCTGCCGTCCCGCATTGCTGAGCATCTGTCCTTGCAAACCACATTGGCCGATCCATTCCGATCGTTGGACCTGACGGGACTCAAGATGAGCCACGAGGAACTCGCCGACGCGGCGCCGACGGCCGGCGTTGTTGTAGGTTTGGCGATCCGCCGGGAGGGTGACCGTTGATTAAGATTAATTTGCTCCCCGTTGCGCGCGCCACCAAGAAGGTGGCGCTCAGCGAAGCGCACCTACAGCTTGGGATCGGTCTTGCCGCCGTCGTCATCCTTCTGTTGGTCTGCGGCTATCGTTGGCAGATGCTGTCAGACCAAGTGACGCAGCAGACGACCGTGAAAGTAACCAAAACGAAAGAGCTCGAAGAATTAAAAAAGAAAGTGGCCGAGGTCGAAAGTTACGAGAAAAACAAGATTTTATTGGAGAACAAGAACCGGGTGATTGAGCAGCTTCGAAAGAATCAAGGCGGACCGGTACGCCTCCTTGATTACGTCAGCCAAAGCCTTGATCCCTTAAAGATCTGGCTGACAAATCTTGAAGACGCGGGAGCTCAAGTCACCGTCGACGGCCGAGCGCTCTCTACCGACGACGTCGTTGAGTTTGTCAAAAACCTGCAGCGCTCGAACCACTTCTCTTCCGTCTTGTTGGAAGAGAGCCGACAGACGACGGAAGACGGCCTGTCCGTGTATCAATTCAAATTGAGAATGACGGTGAAAGGATAGGGATGGCGCTGAATCTGCCGAGCATGACCGCGTTTAAAACGGTCCCAACGACGCAAAAGATCTTGCTCCTTGCCATGGTGTTGATCGGCGTCGGCCTCGTCTTCTACTACTATGTGGAAAGCCCCAAGCAAGAGGCCCTTGCCATACTCACCGCCGAAGTCGCAAAGTTGGACCAGGACATCCAGACCAACAGAGCTAAAGCGAAAAGCTTAGAAGACTTGAAACGGGTCAATGCCGAACTCCAACAGCAACTCATCAAGAACCAAGAGCAGTTGCCTCCGGAGGACGAGGCGGCCACGCTTCTGAAACAGATTTCAGACCTCGGCATCCGTATCGGTCTGAATTTTAAGCTCTGGAAACCAGGCCCGCGAGCCGAAGACACCTCGAAGCTATTCGTCAGAATGCCGGTGGATGTCGAAATGAACGGCGGCTATCATACGCTGGCCCTCTTCTTCGATCGGATCAGCAAGCTGCCTCGAATTATTAATGTGTCAAAGATTAAGATGGGGGGAGGGAAGACGGAGCGCGGCCGTGTGTCCATTCAGACCACCTTCGAACTGACCGCCTTCGCCTCCCCGAAAACCATCGCCACCCCGCCGACGGCCAAGGCGGCAGTGAAATAAGATGGCTGACTTGATGCGACAGATCAGACGACCAAAATACGGTTGGAATTTGATCCTGATGCTCGCGACGGCCTTGGTCTGTGGAAATCTGCCTGTCGCTGTCGCTTCCACGAATGGATCGCAGCTTGTCGCCATGTCACTCTTTACCAAAGAAGAGCCGGTTCCACCGCCTCGCCCGAAGCCGGCAATCCCCAAGCCGCCTCCGCCTGCGCCGAGCGCTGCTCCGGGTGGCGCGCCGCCTGGCAGCGCGTCGAATTCCCCGGCAGGTGTCAGCGTCCCGGCACCGGCAGGATCGAGCACACCACCGCCGGCACCTGTGTCTCAGAAACCGCCAGACCCTACTCATCCTGGCGCTGCGCCGCCGGCTCCGGGGCCGCCAGCGTCCACTACCGCTCAGCCTGCGCCCGGGGTTTCCCCTGCTGGCAATTCATCTCTCCCAGGAGCACCAGGCGCGACGAAAGCCGAGATACCCGCTATCGATATCACCAATACGCTCATGACCGACGGGTATACGTATGATCCCCAAAGCCGTCGAGACCCGTTCCTGTCGATGGTCAAGCTACTGAAGGCCGAGCAGACCAGAGCGGAATTGCCGCCGCTTCAACGGGTCGAGCTCAGCGAGGTCAAACTGATTGGAGTTATCTCCGACGCTTCCGGCTACTACGGCCTCATCCAGACGCCGGATGGAAAAGGGTATACGGTTCGAGTGGGCACACTCATGGGCACGAACAACGGGACCATCAAATCTATTAAAGAACAGCGTCTCGTTGTAGCCGAACCCAGCCTTGATGTGACCGGCAAGCTCACGACTCGGGAAATCGAGATTCTCCAGCGTCCGAAAGAGGGGACCGAATGAAAGCACCCACACGACGGTTCTATTTTGTTCTGATCGGCGCCGCTCTCGTCGCCATCGGGCAAGTACCCATTGATCTCCAGTCCCTGCGGCCATCCGTCGGCATTGAAGCCTGGGCGCAAGCGCCGCTTCCCCCCATGCCGTCTGAATCACGGCCGATGGGTGAAGAGCCGCTGCCTCCCCCAGCACCTCCTATGGACATGCCGGGCGTGCCGCCGCCAGACTCGCCGGCCCTGACACTTCCTGAAGCTCCTCCCGGACTGGAGCCTTCGCCGTCGGCGGAACTTGATTTGCCTCATCCCCCAGCTAAGACGCTCAAGGAGATCGAGATCCAGAAACAGCCCGATGCGGTGAATATCGTCCTGAAGGGAGACGGTCAGTTCACGTATCAAGTCTCTCCATTAAAGAACCGGCTCGTGGTAGATCTTGAGGATGTCATCAACGGCACCAAGATGCGCACCGTGACGGTCGCCCATCCGCTCTTAAAGCAAATTCGCATCGCATCGCATCTCCAGCCCCTTCGCAAACTGCGGTTGGTGTTCGATCTGTCTCGATCTGTGCCCTACACCGTGGAAAAAATGGGTGACCAACTACTGATTGCATTGAACGAGCCGAGCACTGCACAAACCCCGGTCCAAGAATCCGACAGTGCTGGGTCGCCTGAAAAGGCCCGGGAAGAGAAACCGCTTGTCAGACCAATAACACCCAAGCCATCCATGAAGACGCAGGAACCCGGGCCATCCGTTGCTCCGCTCTTCACGACGACGCCAAAAGCGAAGCCATCAGTTTCGGTGCTGGAGCCCGCAGAGCGCTATACCGGCAAGCGCATCTCGCTGGATTTTCAAGATGCCGAGATCAGCAGCGTACTCCGGCTGATCGCCGACGTCAGCGGGTTTAACATGGTAGTGGGAGAAGGGGCGAAGGCCAAGGTCACGTTGAAGCTCATCAATGTCCCATGGGACCAGGCGCTTGAACTCATCCTCAAGCTCAACCAACTCGGCCAGATCCGGGAGGGCAATATTATCTGGATCGACTCCTTGGCCAACATTGCAAAGCAAAAGGACGACGCGGTGCGGGCGTATGAGGCCACTGTGAAGGCGGAGCCGTTGGGCACCCGCATCATGTACCTGAATTACGCAGACGCGAATAAAACCCTGGACATCGTGAAGAGTAACCTGAGCAGTCGCGGCGAAGTCAAAGTGGATGGTCGGCAGAATGCCTTGGTGGTGAAGGACATCGCAGAGCATCTCCGCAAGGTAGACCGGCTGCTGCGCGACCTTGACCGTGTGACACCGCAGGTCCAGATCGAGGCGCGCATTGTCCAAGCCAGCAAGGCCTTTGCTCGAGGCATCGGGGTGCAATGGGGGATCAGCGGCATCAGCAGCCAGGTCAACCCGCTGATCACCACCGGCGGTATAGCGCTGCCAGGGCAGCATCAAGCGGGGCCGGTCGTTCTCAACCTGGGCCGAACCGGAGCCGCCTTCACTACGGGCGCGGCCAGCGGCGCCTTTCTTGTTGACCTGCCCTCTACCACCACCGGGGTGAATATCCCCACCAGCGCCCTTGGCCTGACGATCGGAAGGTTCCTGGGCACGACCGGGACGCTCGACCTGCGGCTCTCGGCAGGTGAGTCATTAGGAATCACCAAGATTGTCTCAGCCCCGAAGATTATTACCCTCGACAATAAGCCCGCAAAGATCGAGCAGGGCAGCCAAGTCCCGTTCCAGACGACCTCTCTTCAAGGCACCCAGACAACCTTCGTGGACGCGACGCTGACGCTCAATGTGACGCCGCATGTCATTCCCTTTGCCCAAACGATCCGTTTGGAAATCAAAGCCACCAAAAACTCCGTCGGCGCGGCGGTCTCGACGGCCGGGCCGACCATTGATAAGAAGGAAGCCACCACGGAGGTCCTCCTGAAGGATGGAGAAACGACGGTGCTCGGTGGCATCTTCGAAGATAACCGGTCTGATACCACGCGAGGCATTCCGTGGTTCAACCGTATTCCCTTCCTGGGGTGGCTGTTCAAGACAGAAGGCGTCGCGCTGACCCAAACCGAGCTGTTGGTCTTTGTCACCCCCATCATCTTGAAGGACTGAGTGATCGTCCTTTAAGATAGGCCCTATGCTACGGTACTTGACCGGGGGGGAATCCCACGGCAGAGGCTTGGCTGCCATCATCGAAGGCATTCCTTCCGGACTTCCCCTCACCGCCGAAGATGTGGATCGCGACCTGGCGCGCCGGCAGAGGGGATACGGGCGCGGCGGCCGCATGCGGATCGAGCAGGACCGGGTGGAATTTCTCTCCGGCGTTCGCAAAGGATGCACCCTCGGCAATCCTCTCACGCTCCTTATCCGGAACAAAGACTGGGAAAACTGGAAGGATATCATGGCACCCGAACCGGGCCCCCCCGTGACGGAGAAAGTGGTCACCTGCCCGCGTCCCGGCCATGCCGATCTTGTCGGCGCGATCAAGTATAACCACCGCGATATCAGGAATGTGCTGGAAAAGGCCAGCGCCCGCGAGACCGCGATCCGCGTTGCGGTGGGCGGCGTGGCCAAGCGCCTGCTCGCGGAGGTTGGGATGCATGTCTATAGCTACACGGTCGCGATTGGGAGCGTGACACTCTCGCGCGACAGCACCCTTTCGACGGAGGAACTGTTTGAGCGGGCGGAGAAATCGGAAGTGCGCTGCCCCGACGAAGCCGCTTCCGAGAAGATGGTTGAAAAGATCAGGGAAGCCAAGCACAAGGGCGACACCTTGGGCGGCGTGTTTGAGGTGGTGGTGACGAACCCACCATTGGGATTAGGAAGTTATGCACAGTGGGATCGCCGTCTCACTGGGCGCCTGGCGATGGCGCTCATGAGCATTCAAGCGATGAAGGGCGTGGAGGTCGGGCTCGGATTTGAAGCGGCTCGGCGCTTCGGGTCGGAAGTCCATGATGAAATTTTTTATGACGGAGGCTTCACCCGGGGCAGCAACAACGCGGGCGGCTTGGAAGGCGGCATCACCAACGGGCAACCTATCGTGCTTCGCACTGCCATGAAGCCCATTTCAACATTGTATAACCCCAAGAAAAGCGTTGATATCGTCACGAAGGCACCGGTGGAGGCCACCATTGAACGCTCCGACATTTGTACAGTGCCGGCGGCCGGTGTGGTCGGGGAAGCGGTCGTCGCCTACGAGATGGCCGCCGCCTTGGTAGAGAAATTCGGCGGAGATACCCTGGAGGAGCTTCGTCGGAACTATGACGCCTACCAGGAGTACGTCAGGCGATTCTAACCCTTGGCTGAATGTGCCGGCCTGCATATGACAATTTCTTGCGTGCCCCCTTCTTCGCCCGCTGCGATACCCACCCGAATCCCTGTGGATCTGGGCCCCCGGAGCTATGAGATTCTGATTCAGGACGGCCTCCTCGATCGCATCGGGCACGAGTTGAGGCGCCTCGGGACGAACTCGGAGGCAATCATCATCAGCAACCCGGTGGTGAAACGCCTCTATGGAACCCAGGTCCTAAAGAGCCTCAAAGCCGAAGGCTTCCGGGCGGCAATCATCACCGTCCCCGATGGCGAGCGCGCCAAGTCCATGAAATGGCTGAATACGATTCTCGATGAACTAGTCGCACGACGCTC
>Ga0184638_1000047_pt1 | contig 26742 bp, 27 predicted proteins | sample PLM31_50_b2_FD_133141 | JGI IMG/M metagenome (GOLD analysis project Ga0184638, IMG submission 133141) | Groundwater sediment microbial communities from an aquifer in East River, Colorado, USA - PLM3-1_50_b2 | ecosystem: Environmental > Terrestrial > Soil > Riparian zone | place: USA: East River... | reverse complement strand
GCGCACGAGGTGGACTCGTGAATCGGGTTCATCGTCCGCATTGCTATCCGAATTGTAGTGCTAGCTGCGGAACGGCGCCGGGGTCGCGTCCAGCTTCGGGATCGAGAAGCGGGCGATCGTCCCGAAGTGGGGCGCCGGCTTGCAGGCCTGGGCAATGCCGGCGTCGCAGGCGACCGAGAGGAAGATGAAGGCGTCCTCCATCGAGAACCCCCACTCGTCCACGAGCAGGCGGGCCGCCTCCTCGGAGCAGAGCTTCAGGGCCTCGTCGAACTCCTCCGCGGTTGCGTGCGCGACCCAGCGGTTCTCGAGCTCCGTCACCGGCCACGTGGCCTGCTTGCCCTTCAGGACGTCGAAGCGCGCCGTCACTTCACCGGCGATCTCGACGCCCGTGAAGCAGATCTCGCCGTCGCCCATCGAGGCGTGCATGTCGCCCACCGCAAACATCCCGCCGGGCCGGCGCACGGGGAAGTAGATCCTGGCGCCGGGACCGTGCAGGTGGTTGTCGAGATTGCCGCCGTGGCGTCCGGCGAGGCCGTTCGTCAACGTCTCGCCGTCTGTCGCGACGCCGACCACGCCGACCATCGGCCGCGCCGGGAAGCGCACGCGCTCGTTCATGTGGATCCAGTCGTCTTCGACCTTGAAGAGGCGGGTCAGGGGCGCCTCGACCTGCTCGATTAGCTGGCCGTAGCCGGGGATCAGCGTCGCGAAGCCCGTTGACGCCGGTTTCACCTCGAGCAGTTCGACGACGAGCGAGTCGCCCGGCTCGGCACCCACGACAGCGACCGGCCCCGTCGCGCTGTTGACACGGTCGAAGTCGATCTCCGTGACGAGGTCGTCCTCGCTTCTGATCTGACCGGTGAAGCAGTCGTTCGTCTCGAAACGAACGACTGCTCCCGGTTCGACTTCCAGCACCGGCTCCATGTCGGGCCCGAACGACCAGACGATCTGGTCGCGCGAGATGACGTGGTCGACGGTGGCTACTGCCATTAGGTCGGCGTCGTCACGGGCGCGCTGGGCGCCGGGTACTCGTCGATGTCGTCCACCTCTGTCGGTGTGAAGATGCGATGCGGGTTCTCGAGCACGTCGCGCCTCTGTGTAGCCATGTACGCGGTCAGGAGGATGCAGAAGACGAAGAGCCCGATCGCCGCCCAGTTGCCGTACCGGAGCGGGTAATCGGGCAGCGGACGGAACTGATAGTAGAGCGGCGGGAGGAACGCCAGTGCACCGATTGCGGGGAAGATGCCGTGCAGCCAAACGTTGAACTCGGCCCTATAGCGCTGCAGGTACATCACGATCGCCGAGATGCAGACCGTGATGTAGACGAGAATCACGAGGCTCGTCAGCGCGTAGGAGATGATCCCGAACGCGGTCAGCGGGCTCCACTTCCAGCCCATCAGCAGTGCGACCGTGATGCCGAGCACCGTCTGCGCGATGATCGCGACATGCGGTGTGCGATGCACGGGATGCGTGCGGCCGAACGCCCGCGGCAGGATCCCGTTGCGCCCCATCGTGTACATGACGCGGCTCGCCGCGTTCACTCCGGCGTTCGAGTTCGCAAGCGCCGAGTTGATGATCGCGAAGAAGATCAGCACCCAGCCCGCGCCCCAGAAGACCTCGGCCAGCGCACGCCACGGGTTCGCCGAGGCAAGCGTGTCCTCGGTGAAGTTGCTGAAGCCCGTGCCGGACACCCATGCGATCGAACAGATGAAGTAGAAGAGGCCGATCGCGATGCACGAGCCGATCACGGCACGTGGAATCGTCCAGCGGGGGCGTCGTGCCTCTTCGCCTAACGGAGCCGACGCCTCGAAGCCGATGAAGGCGAGGATCGAAAACACCATCCCCTTGAAGATTCCGTTGAACGTGTCGCCCTCGGCGTTGGTCGGGTTGAAGACGCCGAAATCGATCCCGTTCGAGAGGATGATCCAGACAGCGAGCGCGAGAAAGACGCCGACCTCGAAGATGCCCAGCAGCACGCCGGCGTTCGTCGACAGGCGCACGTCGCGATAGGTCAGATAGAAGACGGTCAGGGCGGCGAACAGGACCCAGATCCACCACTGGCCGGTCCACTCCCAACCGACGTCTGCACGGAAGACGTCCGTCGTCGCCCAGGCGAAGATCAGGAAGAGGAGTGGCGCGACAAGCGGCTCGAAGCAGAGAAAGATCGCGCCGACGAAGAAGCCCGGCACCGGTCCGAGTGCCGCTGTCACGTACGCGTAGATGCCGCCGGCGGAAGGGACCTTCTTGGCGAGCTGGCCGAGCGAAACCGCGACGAGGCTGCATGCGATGAGCGCGAACAGGACCGACAGCGGAAGCGCCGGCCCGGCAAACTGCACCGAGAAGAGGATCGAGAACGCGATGGCGGCGCCCGGCGCCATGTGCGTGATGGACTGGAACAGCACCTGCGGTAGGCCGATGGAGTTCTCCCGCAGATGGTCGAAGGATTGAGTCCGAGCCGCACCGGCTTCCATGTACGCCTCCTGCTATTGGTGGAACCCCGCGCGCGATCGTCTCCGATCGAGACGGTCGATGCAAGCGGAGGCTCTAGTCCCAGGGCGGCGGGTTGTGCACCCAGCGGCCGCCGAGCATCGTCGCGACGACCTCTACGTCTGGCAGTTGCTTCGGTGGGAGCTCGAACGGGTCGCGATCGAGGACGACAAGGTCTGCGAGGTAGCCGGGGAGGAGCTTGCCGCGATGGTGTTCGTCGCGCGCGAGCCAGGCCGGGTTCACGGTCGTTGCCTGTAGCGCCTGCTCGAGGGTGAGGCGCTGCTCTGGGTGCCACGGCGGGCGGCCGTCGGCCGTGCGGAGGACGCCGGCCGCGACGCCGGCCCACGGGTCGAGCTCCTCGATCGGTGCGTCGGAGCCGTTCACGAGTAGGGCGCCCGTGTCCCACAGGGACCGGTAGGCGTACGCGCCGTCGGTCTTGCCGCTCCAGAAGCGGTCGGCCAGGTCGCGGTCCGACGGGGCGTGGCTGAACTGGACCGAGGCGGTGACGCCGAGCTCGGCGAAGCGCGGGATGTCCTCCGGTGCGAGGAGCTGCGCGTGCTCGATCCGGTGGCGGAGGCCGAGGGCCTGCCAGGCGTCGCGCGTCGCCTCGAAGGCGTCGAGAGCCTCGCGGTTGGCGAGGTCGCCGATGGCGTGGACGGCGAGGGGGAAGCCGGCGGCGGCGCCGCGCCGGATGTAGTCGGCGAGCTCGTCGCGGCTCGTGATCTGGACGCCGGTTCCGTCGAGGAGGCGCGCGGTCTGCGAGCCGAGCGTGCCGTCCATGAAGGCCTTCAGGTAGCCGATGCGGACGAGGTCGTCGCCAAAGCTCGTGCGGATGTGCAGGGCTGCGAGGTCGTCCACCTGCTCCGCTGGGATGGACTGCCACACGCGCAGGTGGAGAGAGCCCTCGTCGCGGAGGCGCTGCCACACGCCGAGGGCACCGAGCCAGCCGTCCTTGTCGTGCACGGCGGTGACTCCTCTGGCAATCGCGAGGCGGACTCCCGCGCGCGAGGCGTCGACCAGCTCGTCCTCGGTCGGACGGACGTAAGTGTCGCGGAAGTGCCAGGCGCACTCCTCTCGCAGGACGCCCGTCGGCTCGCCGCGCTCGTCCCGTTCCACGACGCCGCCGTGGATCTCGAGGTCACCGTTCGCGTGGGCGAGGGCGGCGGAGTTGAGCCAGAGCGAGTGGTAGTCGCGTGCCATCAGCGCGGTCGGGGTGTCGCCGGTGACGCGGTCGAGTGCTTCCTTGGTCGGCTCCGTCGGCGGCGACCAGTCGCCGCTCCGCCAGCCCATGCCGCGTAGCCAGCGACCCGGCTCGACAGACGGCGCCGCGGTGGCGATGCGCGCGAGCGTCTCGTCGAGCGACCTTGTGCCTTCGAGCCGCACCTGGCGCTGCGCGAGGGCCCACGTGGGGAAGTGGACGTGCGAGTCGTTGAGCCCCGGAAGGACGCAGCGCCCGCCGAGGTCGAGGCGGTCCGGGCTCGCAAGAGCCGTCTCGTGAGTGCCGACGCCGCCGGCGATCCGTTCGCCTGCGATCGCGAGCGCGCGTGCAACGGGGAGCGCCGGCTCCATCGTCCGGACGACGCCGTTCTCCAGGATCACCCGTGGGACTGTAGACGTCACCGGAAACTAGACTCCCGGCGTGGCGTACGAGCCGTTGACCGATGAGCAGCGCGAGATTCGCGATCTCGTCCGCCAGCTTGCGCGCGAGCGGATCGCGCCGCGGGCAGCGGAGATCGACGAGAGCCACGAGTTTCCCTGGGACGTGGTCGAGCTGTTCCGGGAGAACGACATCTTCGGGCTGTACTTCGACGAGCAGTACGGCGGCCTCGGGACCGGCACTCTGCTGGCGCTGGTGGCGATCGAAGAGGTCTCGAAGGTCTGCGCGACGTCGGGTCTGATCCTCGCGGTGCAGGAGCTCGGCTCGCTGGGGCTGAAGCTGGCGGGGGACGAGGAGCAGAAGCAGCGCTATCTGCCGCGACTCGCGTCCGGGGAGTGGTTGTGCGCGTATGCGCTGACCGAGTCAGGGTCGGGATCGGACTCGGCCGCGATGCGCTCGACGGCGCGGCGCGAGGGTGACGAGTACGTTCTGAACGGGTCGAAACGGTTCATCACGAATGCCGGCGTGGCGGGTCTGTACACGGTGTTCGCCAAGACGGATCCCGACGCGGGGCACGCCGGGATCTCGGCGTTCGTGGTGGAAGCGGACACGCCGGGGTTCGAGGTCGCGCGGGTCGAGCCGAAGATGGGCATCAAGGGCTCGACCACCGGCGAGCTGGTGTTCGAGGAGGTGCACGTCCCGGCTGCGAACCTGCTCGGCGAGGAGGGGGAGGGGTTCAAGATCGCGATGCGCATCCTCGACCGCTCGCGTCCGGGAGTCGCAGCGCAGGGACTGGGGATTGCCCAGGGGGCGACCGACTACGCCCTCGAGTACGCGAAAACGCGGGAGACGATGGGCAAGCCGATTGCCGAGCACCAGATCGTGGCGGCGATGCTCGCGGACATGGAGACGAAGTGCGAGGCCGCACGCGGCCTCCTGTACAAGTTCGGCGCGGCGGTCGACGAGGGCATCGACGGCCCGGAGCTGACGAAGTTGTCGGCGATGACGAAGCTCTACTGCACCGACGTGGCGATGGAAGTGTCCACGGATGCGGTGCAGGTGCTGGGCGGCTACGGCTACATCTCGGAATATCCGCTCGAGCGGATGATGCGCGACGCGAAGATTACGCAGATCTACGAGGGCACGAATCAGATCCAGCGACTAGTGATCGCGCGAGAGATGCTGAAGGAACAACGCGCGTTTTTGCTCGCGGGCGTTGGCTAACGACTGAATTCGCGTTAGGGTCGTAGCTCCCGTCCTCAGGAGGAGCCATGAAGCGCAGCTTCGGCCCAATCAGCATTCTGGCCTTGATCGCGGCTCTGGCCCTGGTCGGGACAGTTGGCGCAGCCTCGCCCGTCAAGGGCTCGTTCAAGTACTGCAGCGATCCGACCTTCCCGCCCATGGAGTCGAAGACGACGGCGGGCAAGCCGGTCGGGTTCGACATCGACCTCGCGAACGCGATCGCGAAGCACTGGAAGGTGAAAGCGAGATTCGTGGAGACGGGCTTCACCGGCCTGCTCCCGGGCCTCGCCGCCAAGCGATGCACGGTCGTGATCAGCGGGATCTTCATCACGGCCGACCGTGTCAAGCAGTTCCCGGCAGTCGCTTACATGAAGACGCATCGTGCACTCGTCGTGCAAGCCGGCAACCCGAAGCGGATCAACGGACCGAACGCTTTGTCGGGCAAGACCGTCGCGGTGCAGGCGGGGACGAAGTACGAGGAGTACCTGAAGGCGCTGAACGAGCAGTTCAAGTCCTCGGGCAGGGCGCAGTTCACGTTGCAGAGTTACCCGGGTGACACGGATGCGGTGGGTCAGCTGATCGTCGGCCGCGCGGATGCCGTGCTGACGCAGGACACGTCGGGCGCGTACCAGAAAAAGCAAAACCCTGGCAAGCTCGCAATCGCTTACCTCTTTCCGGAGACCGACTCCTTCGGGATCTACTACCGGAAGGGCGAGGCCAAGCTCGGCAGCGCGCTGAAGGCTGCGATCAAGACACTGAGGAAGAACGGGACGCTGAAGAAGATCGCGGCGAGGCATCAGATCCCGGTTGCCGACGTGAAGTAGATCGTAGCGCGGGTGCTCGCAAGCTTCGACACCCACATCTTCTGGGAAGCGCTCACTTCCGGGCCGTACTGGAAGGGGGCGCTTCTCGCTCTCGAGTTGACTCTCGTCTCGCTGACGGCTGCCTGCGTGATCGGGTTCTTCCTCGCGTTAGGTCGTAGCAGCCACTTCAGGTGGGTGCGCAGCCTTGTGTTCTTCTACAACTGGATCTTCCGGGCGACTCCCACGCTTCTGCAGCTGCTCTTCATCTGGAACGGCCTGCCGCAAATCTGGAGCACGTTCGCAAGCGATTGGTTCAAGCCTTTCCTTGCGGCGTTCATTGCCCTGTCGTTGAACGAGGCCGCCTATATGTCGGAGATCATCCGCGCTGGATTGCTCTCCGTAGATCCAGGCCAGGAGCTGGCCGGGAAGGCGTTGGGGATGACACGTCCGCGAATCTTGCGCCGCGTGATCGTGCCGCAAGCGATACGCATCATCATCCCGCCGACTGGAAACGAGTTCATCACGCTGTTGAAGCTGACGAGCCTGGCATACGTCATCTCGCTCCACGAGCTCCTCACCGCTGCTCAGGTACGGGGCGCGGCCGACTTTCACTATGCGGAGGCTTATTCGGCCGCCGTCGTCTATTACCTGGTGATCGTCAGCGTCCTGATGGCCATCCAGGCCCAGCTCGAGCGACGCTTCACGTGGAGCTCGGCGGGGCGCCGCCGACGTGCTGCCGTGCCCCTCGTCGCGCACGATGCCCGATGAACGACGTGGTTCTGCGGGCGGAGGACGTGCACAAGTCGTACGACGGGCTCGACGTGTTGCGCGGGGTGTCCATCGAGGTGGGGCGTGGCGAGGTGAAAGTGATCATCGGGCCGTCCGGGTCGGGAAAGTCCACGCTGCTGCGCTGTCTTGCGTTGTTGGAACCGGTCGACTCGGGCTCGGTGCACCTCGATGGAGATGAGCTGAGCGGGTTGCGGGAGAAGCAGCTGGCGGTACACCGGTCGGAGGTCGGGATGGTCTTCCAGCGCTTCAATCTGTTCCAGAACATGACGGCGTTGGCCAACGTGATGTGCGGGCTAGTCGAGGTGCGCCGGTTGAAGAAGCGCGAGGCGCGCGAGCGGGCGCTCGAGTTCCTCGAGCGTGTCGGTCTGCAAGACAAAGCGGACAATTATCCGGAGGAGCTCTCGGGCGGGCAGCAACAGCGGGTGGCAATCGCGCGTGCGCTCGTGATGCGGCCGAAGGCGATGTTGTTCGACGAGCCGACGTCGGCGCTGGACGTGGAGCTCGTACGCGAGGTGCTCGACGTGATGGAAGGGCTTGCCCGCGACGGGATGACGATGGTCGTCGTCTCGCACGAGCTGCGCTTCGCTCACCACGTGGCGAGCTCGATCCTGATGATGGACGAAGGCAAGGTCATAGAAGAAGCGCCCCCGGAGAAGTTCTTTTCCTCTCCCAGCCACGAGCGAACGAGACGCTTCCTCGCACTAGTCGAGTAAACAGGAACAACCGACCCACGTCCGGCACAAACAAGACACAAAACCAGCGTTAGCCTCGAACCCCGTCACAGAACCCTGGCGGGCATGTCCTCCCCAGCCAAGTCTTGGGGTCTGACCCCAAGACGCGTGAGGAAAGGCCAGGCCCATTGCCGCGTCCGCCCCGCGTGCAGTTCGAAGGTGCGACCTACCACATCGTCACGCGCGGCGTGCGCAAGTTGCCGCTCTTTACCGACGATCGGGATCGTGAGTTCTTTCTCGAGCTGCTCGACCTCACGGTCGCCCGGTACGAGTGGGAGTTGCACGCCTACTGCTTGATGACGAACCACTTTCACCTCCTCATCTCGACGCCGGGCGCCAACGTGTCCGCCGGGATGCAGTACCTGAACAGCTGCTACGCACAGTGGTTCAACTGGCGCCACGACTACGAAGGACACCTCGTCGAACGGCGGTTCCGGTCGAAGCTGATCGAGACCGACGAGCAACTCTTCGAGACGGCGCGCTACATCGTCCTGAATCCTGTGCGGGCCGGCATCTGCGCGACCGCTGCCGAGTGGCCCTGGAGCAGCTACCGCGCCACGGTCACCGGCATCCCCAGCGGCCCGCGGCTCTCCCCGTGGTTGCTCCTGGTCTTCGAACGCAACCTCGAGGAAGCACGCGCAGCGTTCGCGCGCTACGTGCGGCAGGGCGAGCTAGCCGCCGTTGGCTGACCCGAGCTTCGCGCGGAGCCAGTCCGCGACCTCGCGGACGATCCCCGGATCGATCTGGTGGTCCATCGGCGTCTCGCGATACAGCACTTCGGCCCCGGCACGCTCGAGCACCTCCTTCGCTCGGCGGCCCCACTCCACGCCGATGACAGGATCGAGCGTGCCGTGGCCGATCGCCACCGGCGGCAGCGGCGGCGACAGATCCAGCGAAAACCCCTCCACCGCCGGGATGAAGCTGCTGAACACCGTCAACGCCGCCGGCCGCGGACGGCCCGCCCCAAGACCGAGCGCATACGCCGTCACACCGCCCTGCGAGAAGCCACCCAGGACGAGCCGGTCGTAACCGACGCCCTGCTCGGCCAGGAACCGGTCGAGCCACTCCGACGCCGCCGCGTAACTCGTGTGGAAGGTCGCCGACTCCGGCGTGCCGATCCCGCCCAGCACATACCAGTGCGCACCTCCGGGCGGCAGCGACAGCGGCCCACGCGGCGTCGCGCCGGCCAGCCGCCGCCCCGGATCCAGCGCATCCAGCAGAGGGAACAGATCATGCTCGTCCGCACCACGCCCGTGGAACAACACCAGCGCGCCCTCGGGCGCACCGGCAGCGGGCCGCACACGCGCAGTCAGCGCCATGCCCAGATCATGACCGCAGGGGTAGAGTCCAAGCGGCGATGAAATTCGAGGGGATCCACCACGTCACCTGCATCACCGCCGATGCGCCGGGCAACGTCGACTTCTACGTGCGCGTGCTCGGCCTACGGCTCGTGAAGAAGACGGTGAACCAGGACGATCCGACCGTCTACCACCTCTTCTACGCGGACGAAAAGGGAAGCACGGGGAGTGACCTGACGTTCTTCGAGTACCCGCACGCGCGCCGTGGCCAGGCCGGCCGCGGGATGGTGCACACGATCGTCTTTCGCGTCGGCTCCGAGGATGCGCTCGACTTCTGGGCCGATCGGCTCGCAAACGAGGACGTCAACGTCGAGCGCGATGGCTCGAGCCTCCGCTTCCACGACCCCGAAGGCCTCGGCCTGGAGATCGCCGCAGTGCAGACGGAGGACGAGCCGCTGATCGCCGACCATCCGAACATCCCCGCCGAGCTCGCGTTGCAGGGCTTCGACGGCGTCCGCGCCTACGCCGACGCTGCACCGAGCAAGCCGTTCCTCGAGGAGACCCTCGCCTTCGAGCCCAGGGCCGACGGCGAATGGGAAGTCAGAGGCGCAAAGCGCGGCTCCTGGTACGCCTACGACGAACCGCCCGCCGAGCCCGGCATTCCCGGCGCCGGGACCGTCCACCACGTCGCGTGGGCGTCACCACCGGAGGAGCACGAGGCCTGGCAGAAACGTGTCGCCGCGAGCGGCGCTCACCCGACGCCCGTGATCGACCGCTTCTACTTCCGCTCGATCTACTTCCGGGAGCCGAGCGGCGTCCTCTTCGAGATCGCGACGATCGGCCCCGGCTTCACCGTCGACGAGCCGCTCGAGACCCTCGGCGAACGCCTCTCGCTGCCGCCGAGCTACGAGCACCTCCGCGAGCGCGTCGAGCCGCTGCTGACGCCGCTGCCGAATCCGCGCGAGCTAGTCCAGCGGTAGCGCCGGATACAGGGCGCGGATCGCGTCCACGAACCCGGCCATCCGCTCGGCCAGCGCCGCGTCCCTGATCTCGAGCACGTCCTCCGCGTTCGTCTCGCCGGAATGCGACAGGTTGAAGCTGCCCATGAAGACCGTGTCGTCCGCGACCGTCACCTTCGCGTGCATGAAGTCGTGCACGGAGTCGGGCGCGTAAGGGGTGGACGGCTTGCCGGTGAATTCCGTCCGGCTCAACAGAAACTTCAGCGCCGGTTCCTTCCACGTGTTGTTCCCGTTCCGGCGCCACTGCTCGAGCACCTCTCGGATCTGCGTCGCATCGACGACGCCCGCGACATCGACGTCGCCGTCCGCCACCATTTCCGCCAGCGTTCCGAGTATCGGTCCGGACGTGATGACCGGCGATGCCACGCGTACGCGCCGCCCAGCGCGGCCGATCACATCTGCAATGCGGTGGGCGAGCCGCTCGCCGCGTCTCGGCGAGAACCAGGTGCGCACCTGGGCGTCGCCCACACGGATCGGCTCGGTCGGCACCCTGCCCGCGTTCGAGACCTCGCGCTTCTTCCAGAGCTGCGAGAAATCCTCCTGGTAACGGATCGCGACACCGACTGACTCGACCACAACGATCACGTTCTCCTCCCGCGTCCACGAGTCGTCGGTCCAGTTCGTCGAGCCCGTCCAGACAGCGTCGCGGTCGCGCACGACGTACTTGTGGTGCATCAGATCGGGCCAGCCCGGAATCGCCGCGGTCTCGAACGGCAGCGACTCAATCAACGTCGGCTCGGTCTTCGGCGGCGGCGGCACCGGCGGCCGCTCGTCCACTTCGTCCAGGTTGTAGACGAGCCGCACGTTCACGCCGCGCTCGTGCGCACCGACGAGCGCCCCGCGGACGATGTCCGCCGTCTCGCCGTGCAACCGCAGGTCGTACAGAGCCAGCTCGAGCGTCTCGCGCGCACCGTCGACGAACGATGCGATCCTGCCAGCGACGTCGAGCGACGTCTGCCCGCCCTCCATGAGTGTCTGAACCTGGATCAGGCTTGTTGCCTGGCTCTCAGGCACCCGGGCCACCCAGTTCGGCGCGAACCGCACGGCGTCGGATCGCTGCCAGCCAGCTCTTGCGGATCGCGCCGCTCCCGAGTCGGATCGCCCGCCAATAGCGCAGCAGCGCGCGCGTCGCGTGCCAGACGTCGTGCACCTCGCTGGCGTCGAACCGCGGCAGGACCTCCTCGATCAGGGACTGCGGAGCGCTCAATTCGTTCTGAGCCTAATAGGACGGCTCGACTCGTTGCTGCCTTGCCGTACGATCGTTGCTGTGCCCTACGACGAGGATCTCGCTGATCGCATACGCGAACTGGTCGGCAGCGAACCGCGTCTGACCGAGCAGAAGATGTTCGGCGGTCTCGCATTTCTGATTGGGGGCAACATGGCAATCGCAGCAAGCGGCCAAGGTGGGGTATTGGTTCGCGTAGACCCAGCGCAGTCAGACACGCTCGTCGCGACGACGAACGCTCGCCTCATGGAGATGCGCGGCCGGCAGATGCAGGGGTGGCTGCGCGTCGATCCCGAAGATGTGCGCACAAAACGCCGACTCGCCAAGTGGGTGGAAGTTGGCACGGCGTACGCTCGTTCACTGCCCGCGAAGTGATAGAGCGACCGAACCTCAGGGTTCTATCGCGCGGCGGTGGGCACATGAGAGCGGTGCGAGATCTGGCCGCGCTCGAGCAGCTCTTACTAGCGCGGCACCAGCTTGAGTGTCGCGGCTCGCGCTTCCGGGCTCGTGATGGGGTCGACGAGGCTGGCGGCGTAGCGGCGGTACTTCGTGCGGTATTCGGCGTCGACTTCGTCCTTGACGTCGTCCGTCTCGACAAGAGCAACGTCCTTGTCGACCCCTCCCGCCCGGATGTGGCCTTCGTGCCGCACCTGAGCGCCACGGAACCAGGATGACCCGCGCCCGTTGACGGAGCGGACGTAGAGGTCGTCGCCGTGGCGGACGACCCAGATGGTCACCAGTTTTCGCAGCGTTCCGTCGCGTCGCACGGATGCGATCTCCAGCTCATCCGCTGCTCCAATCGTGCTGAGCTCGTCGCTCGTCCACGTGGCCATCAGAACTCGATCATCACTTTGATCGCCTCGCGTTCGTTCATCGCGCGGTAGCCGTCTGACACGTCGTCGAGCCGTCCGACCCGATCGAAGACGCGACCGGGTTCGATCTTACCCTCGAGAACATCGAGCCGTAGCTCCCCGATGTACGCGCGCGCCCTCGCATCCGAAGGGCTGCAAAACTCGGTGGCATCACCTGGACGGCAACGATCGACAAGGAGATCAGCGATGCAGATCACGAGGAATGGGATCGACACCGCGGTGGGGCCGAGTGACTGGTTCAGCGGCGCGGTCTACGTCGACACCGTCGCGACTCCGTCAGGCGCTTCGCGTTTGACTGCGAGTAGCGTCCATTTCACGCCCGGCGCACGCACCGCGTGGCATACGCACCCGAACGGTCAGACGATCTACGTCCTCGAGGGCGTCGGCCTCGCGCAGCGACGCGGCGGGCCGGTCGAAGTGATCCGCCCCGGCGACCGGGTGTTCTTCGAGCCGGGCGAGGAACACTGGCACGGCGCCGCACCGACGCGATTCATGGCCCACCTCGCCATGCTGCAGGTCGACGAGGAAGGGAACCGCGCGACGTGGGGCGCGCACGTCACCGACCAGGAGTACGGGGCGGCGCCGGCCGTCGACAGCTGAGGCTGCGCGATCACCCGCGGCTTCCGGCGGCCGAGGCGAGCCGCAAGTCCGCCTTGCTCAGGACGACTGTTTCGCGCGCATCTCAGCCTTGTGCGCACGCTTCCGCAATTGCTCCTACGTCCGTCGCTGGATGTCCAAATGAGAGTCGTGGGAGACGTCCGGCTAACCTCGCGTCGTGTCTATCCACCGGCTCGACCGGGTCGAGGCCCGGCGCATCGCGATCCGCGCGCAACTCCTGGACGCGCACCGGCCGACCGACCTGCTGACGGTCGTCGACCACTTGACGTTCCTGCAGCTCGACCCGACAGCCGCGGTCGCGCCAAGCGCCGACCTCGTTGCTTGGACGCGACTGGGCGACGCTTACCGGCCGGCCGACCTGACTGCGGCATTGGAGCGGGACCGGACCCTGTACGAGGTCCGCGCGATCATCCGGCCGACCGCCGACCTCGGGCTGCACCTCGCTCAGATGGCGGCATGGCCGTTCGCGGATGAGGAGAGGCACCGCCGGGCGGTACCCGGTGCGGGTGCCGCCCGATGGCTGGAGGCCAACGACGCCTTCCGCAGGGACATCCTCGAACTATTGCGAAGGTCCGGGCCTCTGCTGTCACGCGACATACCGGACACGAGCGTCGTGCCGTGGGAATCGACAGGTTGGACGGGCAACCGCAACGTCACTCAGATGCTGGAGTTCCTATCCGCCCGCGGCGAGGTCGCCACCACTCGGCGCAGCGGGCGGCAGCGGCTGTGGGAACTTGCCGAGCGCATCTACCCGGCCGTCACCGAGGTCGTCCCGTTGGTCGAGGCCCGCCGGGTCATGGCAGCACGAAGACTGCGCGCACTCGGCATCGCCCGGGCCGAGGTGATCGGAGTCGCAGGGGAGCGGAACTTCGAAGAGGTCGCTGGAGAGCCCGCCGAGGTCGAGGGAACCTCTGGCAGCTGGGTTGTCGACGCGGCGGCGATCGGCCAGCCGTTCGAGGGGCGTACGGCGCTGCTGTCGCCGTTCGACCGCCTTGTCCACGACCGCGTCCGAGCCCAGGACTTGTTCGACTTCGAGTATTACCTGGAGATGTACAAGCCGAAGGACAAGCGCCGTTGGGGTTACTTCGCACTTCCCGTGCTGCACCACGACCAGCTGGTCGGCAAGCTTGACGCGATCGTCGACCGGAAGGCCAAGGTCCTGCGGGTGCACGCCATCCACGGGGACATCCGCTTCACCCGCGCCGTAACCAAGGCCGTCCACGCGGAGATCGAGGCTTTGGCGGCATGGCTCGGAGTGGCCGCCAACCGCCACGCCCTCGCCCGAAGGGCGTGACGCCCGCGTGTCGGCGCGACCGCGATCCACGCGCGCCGATTGTGTCGGTCTGGTGTCAGGTGGTTGTTTTGGCCCGACAGGCAGGGGTAGTCTCGGCGAGGTCCACTGGGTCAGAAAGGAGTCAATCGAAGCCGCCCCATCAAGAACGGAGGTCGTCATGAGTTCCACCGTCAGTCCGGAAGGCCCCGGCTCCGTCTCCGGAGCGCCTAACCTTCCGGCAGGCTTCACTGACACGTTTACGAGTCGGTACATCGACACCGGTGAACTGCGTCTGCACGCGGTCATCGGAGGCGAGGGGCCGCCGTTGCTGCTGGTGCACGGCTGGCCGGAGAACTGGTACGCCTGGCGCCTGCTGATGCCGGCGCTGGCGCGGGACTTCGAGGTCATCGCGGTCGACCAGCGCGGTATCGGGCTGTCCGACAAGCCCCAGGACGGGTACGACGCCGGCACCCTGGCCGGCGACCTGGTCGCGCTGATGGATGCGCTCGGCCACGAGCGGTTCGCCGTGGTCGGCCACGACACCGGCTACATCATCAGCTACGCCTTGGCCGCGGATCACCCGGACCGGGTCGACCGCGTGGCCCTGGCCGAGATCCCCGGGCCCCCGGGGGTGGGTCCCTCACCGCCCCTGTTCGTTCCCGGGCCGATCAACGACCGGCTCTGGCACATCCCCTTCAACCGGGTCAACGACGAGCTGACCGAACAGCTCGTCAGGGGACGCGAGGAGATCTTCTTCGGCTACGAGTTCGCCATCCAGGGCGGCGGGGAGAAGCTGCCCGACTATGCCCTCAGGTACTACTTCGATCTCTTCTCGGACCCCGACGTCCTGCGCGGCGGCTTCGGGCTCTATCGCGCGTGGGACAGCACCCTCGCACAGAACGAGCAGCGCAAGAGCCGGCCGCTCGCGATGCCCGTCCTGGCGATTGGCGGAGCGGAAAGCTGGGGTGAAGAGGCCGGGAACGGGATGAAGCCCGCCGCGGCCGACGTGCAGACCGTGGTCATCCCCGGCGCCGGCCACTGGGTCGCCGAGCAGGCTCCCGAGGAGATGCTGGAGGCGCTGACCGCGTTCCTGGCCCCCTACCACGACGGTGAGGGCGCGGCGCAGGACCCCAGGCTGGAAGCTGCGGCCGCATCCAAGTCGCGTTGATCGGCGCGTGAGCGGCGCGTGCAGACCGTGCGCGCCGCTCGCGGCCTTCTAGAGAGAAGTTACGGCTGACTCAGGAACAGCCGCTTCTCGTTGCCGAGGTGCGGCGCCCACGCGAGCCTGTCGGCGCCCGCGAAGCCGAGGTACGAGCGCAGCGCGTCGCGCATCGCGTCGACGAACCCGTCAACGCGGCGTGGCGCGAACCCATCCTCCCACCAGGCACCGAGCACGTGCACGCGAGCCTCGTCCCGGTCGATCCGCGGCTCGATCCGGCCGACGAAGCGGTCCTGGAAGACGATCGGCAGCACGTACCAGCCCCAACGGCGCTTGTCCGGTGGGAAGAAGAGTTCCCATACGTACTCGAACTCGAACAGGCTCCCAAGGAGGCCGCGATCCCAGACGATCGGATCGAACGGGGGAACGAACGCGACGGAAGGCGGTGGCTTCGGCGGCGCTTCCAGCAGTTCGACGTCCTCGCTGACGACGAAGCGTTTCCCGCGGACGCCCTCCACCTCGACGGAAACAAGGTCTCCGCGTTCGACGAGCTCCTCGCGCAGAGCGGTTCGTCCTGGGAAATCCGGCCACCGCTCGTCAGGCTTCGCGGGCCCGAGACCGCCGAAGATATCTCCGCCACCGCCGACACCGAGCAGACCGTGCGCGCGGTACCGCGACAGGAGCTTGTGCCGGAGCTGTTCTTCCAGCGAGAGCTTGCGTGCAAGCACTTCGGCCGGTACCAGCCGTTCGAGCAGGTCGTAGTACCGGCGGTTCCCGTCGCGCCGCGCGAGGCCGAGCACGCCCGTGACGGCATACGCCTCGAGCACGGCCCGCACGACGTTTGTCGCCATTCCGAACCAGTCGGTCGTTGTCCCTCGTTCGCGCTCGAAGTCGAGCGATGACAGCGGGCCCTCCGCACGGATCCGCTCGAGCACCCGCGCGGCCACGTCCCGGTTCTCGGCGATGGTCCGTGGCGCGTTGCGGCTCAAGTTCCCGCGGAACCAGGCGAACTCGCTCGTCGGAACAAGGGAGAGACCCTTGTTGTACGCCTCGAAGATCTCGCGGCGTTCGTAGAGCCGGTCGCACCAGCCGGGTTCGTAGTCGGCGACCCGCGCGTGCAGCACGAGGTCGTGGTTTCGGCCCGCGACTGCCAGCGGGTCGAACTGGACCGACCCGAGGAGGCGAAAGACTTCCAGAACCGCGTCAGGTCCTCCGTCGAGAGAACGTGCCGGCGCGAGCAAGTGGCGTGCGACCAGGAAACGCCGGGCGGCGTCCGCGGTGACTTTCACTGCAGGCCGCTCAGGAAGACTGCTTCGCGCGCATCTCAGCCTTATGCGCCCGCTTCTTCGCCTGGTAGTCCTCGAGCGCCTCGAGCGAGTCGACGTCACCGAGCGTGGGATGGTTCGGGACGAGTTCCCGCGCGACCTCGACTCCGAAGCGCTTTGCGAGCACCGAGCCAAGCGCCTTGATCTTCATCTCGCCGAACCCCGGCAGCGAGGAGATGCGCTTCCTGAGATCCGCGCCGTCCGCCGCGTCGGTCCACACGCGTTCCGCACGGCCGCCGTACTCCTCGTCCACCACGGCGGCGAGCTCCTGCACGCGCTTCGCCATCGAGCCGGGAAAGCGATGAATCGCAGGCTTCTCGCGGAAGATCTCCTCGAGCCGTCCCGGGTCGGCCTGCGCGATCTCCTGCGCTTCGAGCGTACCGAGCCGCTGCTTGAGCTTCAGCGGCCCCAGGAACGCCGTCGGCACCGTCACTTGCTGGTCGAGCGCAAACCCGATGAGCAGGGCCATCGGCTCCTGACCGAGCAGCGCGTCGGCCTCGTCGTTGCCGGTGAAGTGCAGGGCCTCAGCCATACCGGAATCCTAGACGTGCGTAGCCGATCAGCATCCTGGGTAGACCGCAACCATGGCTGACCCGGTCGAGAAGGCAAAGGACGTCGCCCACGCGGTCGAGCATCCCGTCGAAACTGCGAAAGACCTCGCTGCCGAAGCGGAGCGAGGAAGCAGCCCGCGCACGCCGCTGATCGTCCTTTCGGGCGTCACGATCTTCGTCGGGATCGCATTCGCGATCCTCGTGACGATCGCGCTCGTCCTCTATTTCGCGTACGGCGGGAAGTAGCGCGTCACTCTGACGCGTAGGCGAATCGGCTCGCGAACGCGCAGTTCTCCGTCAGCTCCCAGCTGAACGGATCGTCGTGGACGACCAGCTCGTCGGCCAGGAGCTCGCGGCCGGGCTCGTCGTAACCGGGAATGCCGCAGCGCACGGTCGAGTCGGGCGAGGCAGGGCGGGTCGCACGCGCGCGTACGGCGTCGCCCACGCGCAGGACGTAGCCGTCACCGTCCGGCACGAGCTCGATTGCGTCCGTGCGCACCTCCAGCAGATGCCGCGCCTTTCGCACCCATGGCAGCGCGCCGACCTTCGGCCCGCCGAGCCGGCCGAGGAAGACGTCGGCGAGCGCAGCCTGTTGCCGCTCGTTCCCGGCCGCGTCGACGTGCAGGACGATCGTCCATGGTGAGCCTGCCTCGTCGTCGTCATAGCGAACGACGAGCACGGCGGCGAGCCCGCTCACGTCGACCTCGCCGACGTGTCCGTCCTCGACGAGCCAGGCAAGCGCGCCGAAGCAGATCCCGTGCGTGGAGCGGCCGCCGGGGGCGCCGTCGACCATCCTGCACGGACAGATCGCGTCGCAGTTGCAGGACTCGAAGTACGACCCGCCGACGGAGTAGGTCACAACGCGATCCTCTGCTTCGGAACACCCCCGCGCAAGTAACCTGGATAGGTGGATCCGCTCACAGTTTTCAGCCCCGCGACGCGAGCCTGGTTCGAGGAAGCCTTCACCGCTCCGACCCCCGCGCAGACCCTGGGCTGGCCGGCGATCGCGAGCGGCAAGCACACGTTGATCCAGGCGCCGACCGGCTCCGGCAAGACCCTCGCCGCCTTCCTCTATGGGATCGACCGGCTCAACTCTGAGCCAGGCGAGGGGCTCCGGCTGATCTACGTCTCGCCCCTCAAGGCCCTGAACTACGACATCGAGCGCAACCTGCGCGGCCCGCTGGCGGGCCTGCAGTCGGAGCTGCGCGTGGGCGTCCGCACCGGCGACACGCCGCAGAAGGAACGCGCTGAAATGCTCCGCAACCCGCCGGACATCCTGATCACGACGCCCGAGTCGCTGTACCTGCTGCTCACCTCTCGCGCGCGCGAGAACCTGAAAGGCGTCAAGACCCTGATCCTCGACGAGGTGCACGCGGTCGCGGGGACGAAGCGCGGCGCGCACCTTGCGCTATCGGTGGAGCGGCTCGAGCGGCTCGTGGACGAGCCGTTCCAGCGCATCGGCCTTTCCGCGACGCAGCGACCGATGGAGGAGATCGGCCGCTTCGTGTCGGGCGCGCGCGACATCCAGCTCGTCGATGCGGGGGTCGCGAAGGAGCTCGACCTGAAGGTCGTCGTGCCGGTGGATGACATGCGCGAGCCGGGCGCGCAAGGCGAGGCAAGCGACCTGCTCGGCACGGGCTCCGAAGGATCGCAGAGCTCGATCTGGCCGTCGATCTACCCGGAGCTGCTGAAGCTCGTCGAGGAGCACCGCTCGACCATCGTCTTCGTCAACAACCGCCGCCTCGCCGAGCGCCTCGCGCTGCGGCTCAACGAGCTGGCGGAAAAGGAAGTCGCGCGCGCGCACCACGGCTCCCTGGCCCGCGAGCAGCGCACGGAGATCGAAGAGCTGCTGAAAGCGGGGGAGATCCCATGCCTCGTTGCGACCTCGTCGCTCGAGCTCGGAATCGACATGGGCGCCGTCGATCTGGTGATCCAGGTCGAGTCGCCGAAGTCGGTCGCGCGCGGGCTGCAGCGGGTGGGCCGTGCCGGCCACGAGCTCGGCGCCGTCTCGAAGGGCCGCATCTTCCCGAAGTACCGCGCCGACCTGCTCGAGTCCGCTGTCGTCGTCAAGCGCATGCTCGAGGGCGGCATCGAGGAGACGGTGATCCCGCGCAACCCGCTCGACGTGCTCGCGCAGCAGATCGTCGCGATCGTCGCGGACGAGGAGATCTCCGTCGACGACCTGCACGAGCTCGTGCGCGGCGCCTATCCCTTCGCCGACCTTTCGCGGACGCAGCTCGAGAACGTGCTCGACATGCTCGCGGGGCGCTACCCGTCCGACGAGTTCGCGGAGCTGCGCCCGCGGATCATCTGGGATCGCACCGCCGGTGTCATCCGCGGCCGCAGCGGCGCGCGCCGGCTCGCGGTCACGAACGCGGGCACGATCCCAGACCGTGGCCTGTTCGGCGTGCACCTGGTGGACGGCGGCGGCCGTGTCGGCGAGCTCGACGAGGAGATGGTGTACGAGGCGCGGGCGGGCCAGACGTTCCTGCTCGGGGCATCGACGTGGCGCATCGAGGAGATCACGCGCGACCGCGTGCTCGTGTCGCCTGCCCCCGGCGTGCCCGGAGCCGTCCCGTTCTGGAAAGGCGAGGGCATCGGTCGCCCGTTCGAGCTGGGCGAGGCGATCGGCAAGACCTCGCGTGAGTTAGTGGCTCTGAGCCACAAAGTCGCGACGGCGCGGCTGATGGACGAGCACCGGCTCGACGAGCGGGCCGCGAACAACCTGCTCACGTTCCTGAACGACCAGGCGGCCTCCACCGGGACGGTTCCCTCCGACCGCACCGTCGTGGTCGAACGCTTCCGCGACGAGATCGGCGACTGGCGGCTGTGCATCCTCACACCGTTTGGCGCTCGCGTCCACGCACCGTGGGCGCTGGCGCTGGCAGCGCGCCTGCGCGACTCGCTCGGGCTGGAGGTGCAGTCGATCTGGTCGGACGACGGCATCGCGCTGCATCTTCCGGACGCCGACGCTCCGCCGCCGACCGACGACATCGTCATCTCGCCCGACGAGATCGAGGAGCTCGTGGTGAACGAAGTGGGGCAGAGCGCGCTCTTCGGCGCGCGCTTCCGCGAGAACGCGGCGCGTGCGCTCCTGATCCCGCGGCGCCGCCCCGATCAGCGCACGCCGCTCTGGCAGCAGCGCCTCAAGGCACAGGGCCTACTCCAGGTCGCGCGGCGTTACGGCTCGTTTCCCATCATCCTCGAGACCTATCGGGAGTGCCTGCAGGACGTGTTCGACCTGCCGGCGCTGAAGAAGCTGCTCCAAGGCCTGCGCACCCGCGAGCTCGATCTCGTCGATGTCGAGACGCAGTCCGCGTCGCCGTACGCCGCGGCCTTGCTGTTCGACTACATCGCGACCTACATGTACGAGGACGACACGCCTCCCGCCGAGCGGCGAGCACAGGCGCTGTCGCTCGACCGCGATCTCCTGCGCGAGCTGCTCGGCCAGGAGGAGCTGCGTGACCTTCTCGATGCGGACGCGGTCGAGGAAGTCGAGCGGCAGCTGCGTGGCGCGCCGCGCAACGCCGACCACCTCCACGACCAGCTTCGCCTGCGCGGCGACCTGCGTGAGGGCGAGTACGACGAAGGGTTCGCGCAGACGCTGCTGCGTGAGCGGCGCGCACTGCTCGTCCGCTTCGCAGGCGAGCAGCGCCTGATCGCGGCGGAGGACGCGGGCCGCTACCGCGATGCGGTCGGCGTGATGCCGCCCGGCGGACTTCCCGAAGTCTTCCTCGAAGGCGGCCCCGACTCGCTGGAGCAACTCGTCCTGCGTTACGCACGCGGGCGCGGGCCGTTCACAACCGCCGACGCGAACACGCAGTTCGGGCGGGACGTCCTGCCGCTCCTCCAGAAGTTCGAGCGCGAGGAGAAGCTCGTCCGCGGCGAGCTGCGTCCCGGCGGAACCGAACGCGAATGGTGCGACCCCGACGTTCTCCGCCGGCTGCGCCGTGCCTCGCTGGCCGCATTGCGCAAGGAGGTCGAGCCGGCGGAACAGGCCGCACTCGGCCGTTTCTTGCCGCATTGGCACGGCATCGACCGGCGCGCGACGTTGCGCGAGGCGCTCGTCCCGCTGCAGGGACTGTCACTCCCGGTAGCGCTGTGGGAGTCAGAGGTGCTTCCGCGCCGCGTGCCCGGCTTCAACCCGGGTCAGCTCGACCAGCTCTGCGCTTCGGGCGAGCTCGTCTGGGTCGGCGCAGGTCTCGACCGGGTGGCCGTGTACTTCCGCGACGATGCGCCGGCCCTCGGCCGTCCGCCCGCTGCGCCGCACCCCGAGGGCGACGCGCACGACGCCGTCCGCGCAACACTCAGGCGGAGCGCCGAGTTCTGGTACGACCTCGTCGCCGCGACCGGCCTCGAGCCCGAGGTTGCGCTGCCCGCTCTGTGGGATCTCGTCTGGGCCGGCGAGGTGACCAACGACGCGTGGACTCCCTTGCGCGCCGGCCGCCGCTACCAGGTGCCGCGACCGCAGCGCGGTCGGCCGCGACGTTTCTCCCGCCAGCGTGCGGCCGGGATCACGGCGACGCAGGGCCGGTGGTCGCTCACCGACCGTCTCTTCCCGGGACACCCCGATTCGCGTGCGCTCGCGGAGCTGATGCTCGAGCGACAGGGCATCGTGACGCGCGACGGTGTGCGCGGCGAAGGGATCCCGGGCGGCTACGGCGCGGTGTACGGACAGCTGCGCGCCCTGGAGACGCTCGGCCTCTGCCGGCGCGGCTACTTCGTCGAAGGATTGGGCGGTGCCCAGTTCGCGATCCCGGGCGCGGTGGAGCGCCTGCGCGAGTTGCGGCCGCGCGAAGACGACGAGCCGGAAACGCTCGTCCTGCCCGCCGCCGACCCGGCGCAACCGTACGGCGCGGCACTGCCCTGGCCAAAGCGAGCCGACGGACGCGCCGCGCGAGTTGCCGGTGCGCACGTCGTTCTGCTCGGAGGTCAGCCGGCCCTGTTCGTCGAGCGCGGGGGTCGCTCGCTCGTCCCGCTTCGCGATCCAGAGGAAAGCTGGCTGCGCGTCGCGCTGGCGGCGCTCGTCGAGCACGTCAAGAAGGGCGGCGCGAAACGCCTTGCGGTCGAGCGCTTTGACAGCAAGGCGGTGGGCGAGACCGAGATCATGCCGCTGCTTCTGGAAGCCGGCTTCCTCGCCGGTCCGCGCCGGGCCGTCCTGCGGCCGTAGCCCGCGGCTGATTACCGGCAGTTACTCCGACGTGGACGCAACGTGGGGCTTCGTGGGCGCCCCGTGACCGGAGTCGTGTCTTCTTCGTGATGGGTCGGCGCGGAGCCGTCCCAACTAGGAGGAGGAGCCATGATTTCGAAGCAGTTCACATTGAGTCGGCCCGTTCGTTTCGTCTCGCTCGCGCTCGTCACGGCGGCCGTGGGCGTTGCGTTCGCGGGAGCGACCTCGGCAGCATCGTCGGCGTATCCGGACCCCGTCCAGCGCGCGGTCCAAGCACACAAGTCGCAGGTTCAGGCGCCGTATCCGGATCTCGTCGAGCGCGCGGTTCAGGCGCACAAGCGGCAGACTCAGGTTCTGGCGCCGGATGATCTCGACCGCGTGATCCAGAAGCCTGCGTCGAGTTTCTACACTCCGGAAGGCCTGTACGCGGACGGTCTGCGCGCGCAGGGAATTGCCGAGGTCTACCAACGGCTTCAGGGTCGCCCTGCTGCGAGTTTCTACACGCCTCAGGCGCTCAAGGCCGAGGGCATGCGCCTCGATGCCATGGCCGCGGCGTACAAGAAATCAGGGTCGGAGACGACCAACTCGGGCAACGGATTCGACTGGAGTGACGGTGGAATCGGCGCGGCCGGCGGTCTCGCCCTCCTGCTCTGCTCGGCGAGTCTGATTTTCGTCGCCCGTCGGAACCAGGGGAAGCACCTCGCCGTCTAGGAGCTGACAGAAACGAGCGAGAGCGGAGCGGCTTCGGCCGCTCCGCGTCATTTCGGCGCAGGGTCGCCGATTCGGAAGACGGGATGTCGTGACGCTTCCGCTTCGAATTCTGGCAGCGGCGCGTCTCGGCTTGCATCGAAATACGGCTTGGTGATCGGTGTCGCCCGGAGGTACTCGCGAAGGATTGGCGCAGCGGCCCGGACATCCACTTCCTCGACCGGCACGCGCTCGGTGCGCAAGGCGCGCGTCAGCTCGACGGCGCCGGCAGCCCTCGCATTGCGCACCCACTGCCGCTCGCCGTAGGGAGCGACGAGCCAGCGCTCCCCGTCGTGAAAGACGAGCATCACCGGAGTCGAGTATGTCTTGCCACTCTTGCGTCCGGGAACGCTGAGGATGTACGTGCGCTTCCCGGCGAGTCCGACCCGAGCAAGCGGCGTGATCAGGGCGTTCGCGAGCCGCCGCGACCACGTCTGGCGAAACGTGGCAGCCATGTCTCGATCGTACGCGTCTTGCGGTCTGACCCCCAGTCGTGGCCGCGTTAGGCGAGGCGGCCGAGGACAAGTCCGAACAGGGCGTGCCTGTACGTCGCTTGCGCGAACGCACGCGGGCTCCTGACCAGCTTCCGATCGACCAGGCCGATCAGCGGCCACGCCGCGACGTGTTCCGCCAGTGCCAACGCTAGCGCGAGCCGGCGCTGGTCCACGTCCACACGGCGCCGCACTGCATCGAAGGCGAGACCGAACAACGCCCCGTTCGCAGCGTGGAGCACGAAGCCCACCGAACGGCGGCCGCGGCCGAGGAACTCCACGTCCGAGTAGTCGCACCCGAAGACGCGACGGTCGAGCGGTTCCTGCAGTCCCCAGACGACGGCTGCAACGGCGCCGGCAGATGCGGCACGAAGGCGGGGCGACATACCCTTCCAGCATGCCCGAAGGAGACGCCCTGCACCGTGCTGCGCGGCGGCTGCAGGTGCTCGTCGGCGAGAAGCTCGAAGTCGAGACGCCGCATCCGCGCGCGGCCGTGAAGCAGCTCGCACCGCGGCTCGACGGCCGCCGCCTCGAGAGCGTCGAGGCCGTCGGCAAGAATCTCCTACTCCGCTTCGAAGGCGGTCTCGTGCTGCGTAGCCACCTGCGTATGAAAGGACGCTGGCGCGTCTTTCGCAGCGACTCGCAGATCTTCGGCGTGCCCTGGCTCGTGCTCCGCGGCTCCGAGCACGTCGGCGCCATGTTCAACGGTGCGGTTCTGGAGCTCGACCGCGGGATCGCACGACGGCTCGGGCCGGACATCCTCGCCGACCCACCCGACTTCGACGGGATGCTCGAGCGGCTCCGGCGCCAGCAGCAGGACCGCGCCGTCGGCGATGCGCTGCTCGACCAGCGCCTCGTCGCAGGGATCGGCAATCTCTGGAAGGCCGAGTCGCTGTGGCGTGCGCGGGTCTCGCCGTGGCGCAAGCTTCGTGACGTCTCCGACGAAGAGCTCCGCACCACACTCGTAGAGGCGAACCGTTTGATGAAAGGCCGGCTCGACGGCGTTCGCGGCCACGCCCAGGTCTACCGCCGCAAAGGCCGGCCGTGCCCGCGCTGCGACACGCCGATCCGCTCCTGGCCGCAGGGCGACGACGCGCGGATGGCCTACTGGTGCACGCAGTGCCAGAGAGGAGAGGACCCGAAGACGGCGTAAGCGAAGTGGTGATCGTGCGCGCTCCGCACCTGTACGACACCCTCCGGGCTTTCGCGCTGGGCTCCTTCCGTGCGCTGCTCGGCGACCTGGAGCGCGGGGCCGATCTGCCGTTCGCGTTCGAGGAGCACAGCTCGTACGACCGTCCCGCGCTCTACGAGTACCGGCCCCTCGTCAAGCCGTTCATCGAGGCCCGCGCGCACCTCCTGCGCCGAAGGCCGGACGCGCAGCTCGCCGTGGAGGAGCTGCAGCGCACACCGGCCGCCGCGATCTTCGCGCGCGCGCACGCAGGCCCGCGCGCGGACGAGCACGAAGCACTGTTCGGCAGCGTCCTGTTGCCGCTGCTGATGAGCACCGGAGAGCTGTGCGGCGGCTTCGACTGGGACGACGGCGCCTTCGCACGCGCGTACGGCGAGCTGGAGAAGGCGCTCTTCGGCGAAGGGCACCAGTACGGGGCGGTCGCGCCCGTCATCGGCATCACGACCGGCGGCGTCACGATCGAGCTGGGCGAAGGCCTCAGGGTGCGGCTCGCTGCGACGGGCGAGCTCGCGAAGCTGTGGCCGGAAGCGAACGGATTGCTGCCGATGGACTTCGGCCGTGAGCCCGACCGACTCTGCATCATCGAGCTGGAACGTGCACTGGACGCCGGCGCGAGCGAGCCGCCGGACGCCCCGGGAGAGTTCGCCGACGCGATCACCGCGATCCGCCTGGCCACGGCCGCACCGATCGCCGCCGGTCCCGTGCTCTTCGAGCGCCTCGACTGGCGCCCGTACGGCATCCGCCCGGTGCTCCCGATCGCCGCGACGCAGCCGGCGGGCGAGCCGACCCGGCTCGATTCGTTCCGCGCCGGTCTCGCGGCCGACCTGCTGCCGCGGCTGACGCTTGCGGACGACGATCCGGAGCTCGGCGAGGCACTCGACCGCTGGGAGCTCTCGCTCTTCCAGGACGGACCCTTCCAGGCCGAACAGCTGCGCGAGTCACTCGCCGCACTGCTCGGCGGCAATGACGGCCTGTGGGCCGCAGCGGTGCGTGGCGCGATCCTTCTCGGCGAGACGGGTCGCGCACGCGCCGAGCTGCAGGACAGGCTCTCGGGCGACCCCGACCCGGACGTGATTCGCCGCGCGCTCGTCGAGACTCTGCGCCACGGCGACCGCGCGCAGCTCGTCGCGTCACTCGACGAGTCGATCCTCGGACTGCGCCCGCGACCATTGGCGGCGACGCAGCTGCCGCACGCCTCGACCGGCTAGGTCTTTAGGGCACGGCGGCCTCAAACGCCTGGGCGATGACCCCGTAACCGGCGGTATTCGCGTGGATGTCTCCGACGTCGCAAATCCAGGTCCACTGACACTCGCGGATCACGTTGAAGGGAACGCCGCCGACCAGCGTCGTGTTGGTCACGGAGAACGCGCTCTCGACATCCGCCACCGGATCGCCGGCGGCGTGGTAGATGCCTTCGAGCAGGTTGTTGAAACCGACAGTCGACGCAACCTCGACCTGGAGTGCCGCCAGGCTGTGCGTCTGGAACCAGACGACTGCCAGGAACGGGTCGTAGTAGTTCATGCCGACGATTGGGACGTCGGGTCCCGCCGCTCCACGCAGCGCAGTCAGGATCGCCGGCAGGTTCGCCGAGATGATTGCTGGTGCATCCGCACCGAACTGGAAGTTGTCGTTCGCGCCGATGTCGATCGTCACGAGGCTGACGAACTGCCGGTGCGCAGAGAGGAAGTTGACCGCCTCCGCCAGCTGCGAGCCGTGGGGGTAATTGCAGAAGAACCTCGCGCCGCGGCCCTCGAAGGGGAGGTACGGCCGGATCATGCTTTCGGTCGTCTCGCCTCCGCAGCCGAGCTTCACGAGCTTCAACGTCGGGTCCTGCTCCTTCAGCGTCGCGTAGAGCTGCTCCGCGTAACCGTGGCTGAAGTCGAAGGGCGGTTGGAAGCTCTGCGCGAGCGAGTCGCCGAGCGAGACGTAGTAGTGGACTGCATTCGAGTTGTCGGCGCCGGAAGGCGCAGCGAAGATCAGGACGGTTGCGAACAGCGCCGCGACGCTGCACAACACACGACGAGCGTGCGACTTCATGTCGGCTCCTTTGAAGAGAGATGGCGCACTAGCGCCAGACTGACGCCGGCGCGGATTGCGACCCTGCCGTGTGCCCGTGTCAGAACGCCACCACTCCTTTCAGCGCGCCACGGTCGCGCGCG
>Ga0184638_1000046_pt1 | contig 26916 bp, 32 predicted proteins | sample PLM31_50_b2_FD_133141 | JGI IMG/M metagenome (GOLD analysis project Ga0184638, IMG submission 133141) | Groundwater sediment microbial communities from an aquifer in East River, Colorado, USA - PLM3-1_50_b2 | ecosystem: Environmental > Terrestrial > Soil > Riparian zone | place: USA: East River... | reverse complement strand
GGGCGGCGGAGGCGGCTTGTCCTATTCCCACGTCGTGCTCTGCGTGCCGAGCGGAACAACCGACGTCGAGCGGAACGCCGTCGAGGAAGCAACCCTCGCCGCCGGCGCACGCAGGGTGTCGTTGATCGAGGAGCCGATGGCGGCGGCGATCGGTGCAGGACTGCCCGTCGGCGAGGCACAGGGGACGATGGTCGTGGACATCGGCGGCGGCACCACCGAGGTGGCGGTTCTCGCGCTCGGCGGCATCGTGGTGTGGGAGTCGATCCGCGTCGGGGGCTACGAGCTCGACGATGCGCTCGTTCGACACGTCGACGCGAACGCGCACCTGCTCATCGGCCCCGAGACCGCCGAGACGGCGAAGATCGCATGCGGCGCCGCCTGGCCGCTGCCGGAGAGACTCGAGACGCAGGTTGCCGGACGCGATCGCATCACCGGACTGCTCAGGCGCACCACGATCGACTCGAACGACGTGCGTGCCGCGATCGCACAGCCGATCGAAACGATCGTCGACACGGTCAAACGTACACTCGAATCGACGCCGCCCGAGCTCGCTGCGGACATCGGGAGCCGTGGCATCACACTCGCGGGCGGCGGCGCGCTGCTACGAGGGCTCGACCGGCTGTTGAGCTCGGAAACGGCGCTGCCCGTCGTTGTCGCGGACTCGCCGCTCGAGTGCGTCGTGCTCGGCGCCGGCAGCAGCCTCGAAGAGAGTGAGGTACTGGGCCGTAGCGCGAAGAAGCGGCCTCCCTTCGGCCGGCGCCGCCGCCGGCGCGGCCGAGGCTGAGAGCTCGCCTCCCAGCTTGACTCCCGCGTCCCTCCGGCCCGCCACCTTCTCCGTGCCAAGGACCTGGTCGACGCCCGCTGCCTCACCGTCGCACTGCGCGGCATCGGGTCGTTCACGACGAGCTTCGGCCGTGCGTTCGGCATGTCGCCCACCGCCTACCGGGCGAGCTACCCGCCCGCGTCCGCTCGCCTTCGGATTCCGACCTGCGTGCTCCAGGCCCGCCCGCGATACATCGCAAGGACGAGATGCTCAAGCACTTCACCAACGTCAACGTCTTCCACGTCGCCTTCTACACCACCCCGGCTTCCCGGTGCGAAACGCTCCCCGATGCGCACTGGCGCGTTAAACGCCGACTAGCCGCCGACGATGTGGTGATCGCTGCCACAACTGATCCAACACATGTGACTGTTCCGCGTCCATCGACCCGCCTAGCCGATCCCAGACCTCCGGGTCGTGGTACCGGATAAAGCAAATTAGATTCGCGTACCTGTTCGTCAGGTGCGGCTCCGAAGCAAACAGTTGGATGAGCCTGGGCAGGAGCCGACTCTGCACGAGGAGCGCCTGCGGCAGCACGTCGCCGGCGCCGAGTTCGGAAGCCAGATCTTTGCCGACGAGGAGCCGTCGTGTCGCTTCGAGCGCCGCGTCAGCGTTTCCGCAACACACCATCCCAATCTGATCTCCCGAGTAGGTGGTCGCCCGATACCACGGGAGGAGGAAGAGACTGACGTACCTGAGCGCGTTTGCCGCCTGAAGCAGGAGCACGATCAGGTCGACCCGCGTGTGCTTGGCCTTCAGCGCGCCGAGAGATCGCCCGAGGAGAAAGATCAGTTGCGGTCGCCGCTCAGGATCGATCAGTTCGGCGGCCAAACCGCCCTCGATCAGGATGATGCGCGTCCCGAGATAGCTGGTCGTGCTGATCGGTGGGTCAGCCTTGTCGATCACATAGACATCTACACGCCGGTGGTAGTCCAGCGTTGCGGCGACGTCGTCGAGCAGCGCCTGAAGCTCGGGGAACGTGTCCGCACTTACTTTCAGCGATCGGCCGAGCAATCGAGCGCGTAGCAGCTGCTGCCCAAGCCACAGCGTTCCGATCAAGAAGGCGATGAACAGAGCGACGCCGAAGAGTGCTGCCGCGCTTGCCGCCGCGACGCCGATGATGACGACGACGAGCCCGAGCCCCGCGAGCGAGGCCCCCAGCAGAGCCAGTGCGAGCCGGGAGGACTCAGTCGGATGGAGCAGCGGCTTGATCGAAGGGGCACGGCCAACGGGCGACTCCGGCGAATCCTTCTGTGCTGACTGCAGGGACACGCTGTCCTGCTGCGCACGTTTGCTCTCCCACACCGACCGTGTGGGAAGCTCGCTTTGAGTCTCGAGCCGCAAGCCACAAGCGGAGCAGTAGTCATTTTCCGCTGCGGGCGCGCCGCAACTAGGGCAGACGCGAACGCTGTCTTCGACGGCGCTCATCAATATGGCTCGATCGTTAACTCGTCGATCAGGAGCTGACCACCTCGGGTGACGAAGTGAAACCTGATGTCGCCTTTGGCGTCAGGGGCGGAAGTACTAATGATCGAGTAGACCCCGCTCGCGGTCCCTTCGTAGACACCCTCCGAGTACGTGAGTTCCGACAGGCTGTAATCCGGATTGCTCAATTCGCTGAACTGTCCGCGGTATGTTTCGAGCGCTTCTTCGAGTGATTCGGCTGGACCCGCGCCGCTTAAGCGGATGAGCTCTTCTGCGAAGAGACGTCGAAGCCCAATCAGGTCCTCGTCGCTGTAGGCCGTCGCGTATGAAATGAGCACGCGATGCATGTCGTCCGTGGTGACCGTGGGCTCTGCACTCTCGCTGGTGGTCGAGAATAGAGACGACGTCGTCCCCGACGGTTGATCGAACAGCGATTGGTCAAGTACGGCGGGAACGGTCCTGTCGCTGCCTCCATCGCGGGTGAGGAGAACGATCGCCACGGCGGAGGACACGACCACCAACACGGCAACCGCAGCGGCGGCCACTCCTCTTCTGCTGCGGAACAAGACACCAGCGGTCGAAGCTGCGGGGGTCGCCGGAGTGCGCTTAGCTTCGGTCCCGGGAGAGGGGCCGTCGCGCACGCGCAAGTTCAGGCCGCATTTCGGGCACCACGCCGCGCCTCCAGAATCGCTTCCACAGCGCGGGCAGGTGGGCTGCCGTTCGGACCCTGCGAAGTCGTCGGAACTCATACCACGCGCCGCCTGGCGTGGTGGATGAGGCGTGAGCCGCAGAAGGTCTGCCGATCGCAGCGAATGCTCACGTGCTTATCTCCCGAGTAGACACCGATGATCCCGCCGGAGGTCACATAAGTCAACCTGCCTTCGCCCCGCGTCGGGGCGGGCCGATTCGTCGCGGTTCAGAAGACGCCGGAATAAGCGTTCAGCGCCGGCTGGCCACCGAGATGCGCGTATAACACGCGTGATCTCGGTGGGATGCGGCCGGACCGGACGAGGTCGATCAGCGCCGCCATCGACTTCCCCTCGTACACCGGATCGGTGAGCACGCCCTCGAGCCGAGCGCACAGGCGAATCGCCTCGATCGTCGTCGCGTCAGGGATGCCGTAGGTGCCGGCATGCCACTCGTCGAGCAGGACGATCTCGTCGTCGCGGAGCTCGCGACCGAGGCCGATTGCCTCGGCCGTCTGTCGCGCAATGCGGGCGATCTGATCCCACGTCTGCTCGACCGTCGCGGAACCGTCTATGCCCAGCACCTTGCGCTCGGCGTCTTGTGCGGCGAAGCCCGCGATCATGCCCGCCTGCGTCGAGCCGGTCACCGAGCAGACGATGATCGTGTCGAAGAACACGCCGAGCTCCTGCTCCTGCTCCGCCACCTCCTCGGCCCAGCGTGCGAACCCGAGCCCGCCCAGCGGGTGATCGGACGCACCGGCCGGGATTGCGTACGGCTTCCCGCCGCGCTCCACCACCGACGCGAGGGCGTCTTCCCAGCTCGGCCGGACTCCGATGTCGAAGCCCGCGGCATCGAGTCGCACATCGGCGCCCATGATCCGTGACAGCAGGATGTTCCCGACCTTGTCGTAGACGGCATCGGGCCACTCGACCCAGTGCTCCTGCACCAGGACGCAGCCGAGGCCGAGCTTCGCGGCAACCGCAGCGACCTGCCTCGTGTGGTTCGACTGCACGCCGCCGATCGATACGAGCGTGTCGCATCCCTGCGCCAGCGCCTCGGCGACGAGATACTCCAGCTTCCGCGTCTTGTTGCCGCCGTACGCGAGCCCGGAGTTGCAGTCCTCGCGCTTCGCCCAAATCTCGACCTCGCCGCCGAGATGTTCGCTCAGTCGCTCGAGCCGATGCACCGGCGACGGGCCGAACAGCAACGGCACGCGGGCGAAGGTGTCCAAGCTCATCCGCAGATCATCTAGTACGGCTAGGCGTTTAGCCGGATGCGCGCTCGAGGACGACCACCGGAATCTCCCGCTCGGTCTTCGTCTGGTAGCTGTCGTAATCCGGCCACTGCCGGTTGACGAGCTGCCACAGTCGCTCGCGCTCCTCGCCCTCCGCGGTGCGCGCAAGTGCAGGGAACACCTCGTTGAGAACCTGCACTTCGACGTTTGGGTCCTCCTGCAGGTTCGAGTACCAGTCCGGATGGGCGTGCGCCCCACCCTTCGATGCGACGATCACGTAACGGTCGCCGTCTTCTTCGTAGATGAGGGGCTTCGTGCGCGGCTTGCCGCTCTTCCGGCCCTTCGTCGTCAACAGAAGGATCTTCGAGCCTCGCTTCCACCGGTGGCCGACCCCGCCGCCGGTCTCCCGGTAGCGGTGCACGTGCTTTTCGCCGAACAGACTCTCTGCTTCGCTCATCTGGCGAACCATAGTCGCGCGCAAAGACCCGAAGGCGGCGGCGATACTGACTCGGATGATCGCGCCCGTCCCTCCGGCCCGCCACCTCCTCCGCGCCAAAGACCTGATCGACGCCCGCTATCGCGACCCGCTCGACGTACCGGCGCTCGCCCGTGCCGCCCGACTCTCCACTGCGCACTTCAGCCGCGAGTTCCGGCGCTCCTTCGGTGAGACGCCGCACCAGTACCTCCTGACTCGCCGGCTCGAGCGCGCCGCCGCGCTGCTTCGCAACACCGACCGCTCGGTCGCGGACATCTGCCTTACCGTCGGACTGCGCAGCATCGGCTCGTTCACGACGAGCTTCGGCCGCGCGTTCGGCATGTCGCCCACCGCCTACCGGGCGAGCTACCCGCCGGCGGCCACTCGCGCTCGGATTCCGACCTGCGTGCTCCAGGCCTACGCACGCCCGCGATACAGCAGTTTTCGAGAAGACAACGGCGATCGGCCTGGCTAACGTCGTCCCGACGGTTCCACTACATCGGAGGACGACATGCTCAAGCACCTCACCAACGTCAACGTCTGGGTTCACGACCAGGACGAAGCCCTCGCCTTCTACACCGAGAAGCTTGGAATGGAGCTCCGTGACGACGTCACGGTGCCCGAGATGGGCAACTTCCGGTGGCTGACGGTCGGCTTGCCGGGGCAGGACGTGGCCCTAACCCTCATGGCAGTGCCCGGGCCGCCGGTGTTCGACCAGGAAACACACGACCAGATCACTGCGCTGATGGCAAAGGGCGCGGCCGGCGGTCTCTTCTTTTCGACCGATGACGTTCGGAGTACCTACGAGGAGCTCAAGAAGCGTGGAGTCGAGTTCCAGCAGGAGCCGACCGAGCAGCCGTACGGCATCGACGCCGGGTTCCGCGACCCCTCGGGCAATTCGGCTCGGATGATGCAGCTGGGATAAGCATCGCCAAGATCAGCGGCTACGTTACGCCCGTGACACTTCCGACCGTCACGGCCGACGAGCTCCTACGCAAGATCGAGGAGGGCGACGAGTTCGTCCTCCTCGACGCGCTGGCGCCGATGGCGTACGCGCACTCCCACCTGCCGGGAGCTTTCAACCTGCGACCAGCCGCCGTCGATCCCGCGGTCGTCACGAGGCGCATCCCGGACCGGAACACGCTGATCATCGTCTACTGCGCCAATCCGAACTGCGAGGACTCCATCGCGACAGCCCAGCGGCTTCAGGCACTCGGCTACACGAACGTGCACCACTACCCCGGCGGCAAGAACGAGTGGCGCGACGCCGGTCTCCCGCTCGAGCGCGCCGGGAAACCATTCGTTGCTAAGAGCTGACGGGCTCCGACTCCTCTGAAGCCTGTCCCGCTGGCCCCTTTTCGGGCCGCGCAAGAAGGATCGCGCCGGCAGTGACGGCGGCGAACGCCAGGATTCGCAGGCCGCCGTAGGCGCCCGACGGCACCGGCTCGTCGAGCACGATCGTGGCGGCCGCGATCGGCACCGCATTCGTCAGTAGCGTCGCCAGGCCGGCGACTGTCAGCGCTCCGCCGCGCTGATACCCGAGCTGGAGGAGCCAGGTTCCGAGCGCGTAGCCGAGGATCAGTGGGATCACGAAGAGGAGCCGCGCGCCTCCCTGCGTCGCCACCTTCGTGCTGACATCTCCGAGGGAGAAGAAGAGACCGCCGGCGATTCCTTCGGCCACGGCGACTCCGAACATCATCCGACCCACAGTGACGACGAGAATCGCCGCAGCCGCGGTCGCGCCGAGCCAGACGATGATCGCGGCGGTCGCGCCGGCGCCGCCTTCGCCGCTCCCGCCAGCCAGCGACACCGCCAGCGCGACCAGGCCGAGGATCGAGAGCAGCACTCCGTTCCGTTCGCGTACTCGGAGACGCCGCCCGGTGACCCGCGCCGACACGTACGCCAGCAGTCCGATCCCTCCGGCGGCGACGCTCTGCACGAGTGCCAGGGATGCCAGCGCAAGTGCCGCCACGTAGAGCAGAAAGCCGCCCGTCTCCATCGCGAAGCCGAGGAGCCAGCTGCGGTCCGTGAGCAGCGTCCGCGCCGAATGCAGCGGGCGCCGAATGCCCAGCACCGGTAAGGCTGCGGCCGCATCGTGCTCGCGGAGATACGCGAGGTTGATCAGCACCGTCGAGGCGAGCGCAAGCGCGAGGGCAATGGCGGTTGACGCGTTCATTCAGGTGAGCCGCTCGACGGCGCGCTACGCGAGATTGAAGCGGTAGACGTGTGCGTCGTGCGGCCCGAACCAATCCTTGAAGCTGCCGTTGCCGGCCTTCACGAATCTGAACTGCTGTCTGTCAGGCTGGACCGGCGGAGACAGCGGGTCTTGCGCGTACTCGAACATCACCTGGCCTGCCGTGAGCTGCGCGCCATTCAGCTTGCGCGGAAGGCCCGTGAACGTAACTTGGGTCGTAGTGGCTCCGCGCCTGACCGCAATGACGTGGAGGAAATTGCCGCTTCGCCGCGCCGTCAATTCGATATCGGCCGCGCTTGCAGTCACTTGGGCCTGCGCAACAGGCGCGACGAGTGCCGGCAGCACGGAGGGGGACGTCAGCTCGACGAGGAGCGGCCGCAGAACGAGCTCCCAGAAAGTCCAGTTCCATCCGATTTTCGCGTCGCGCGGCCTCATCACCTGCGTTAGCTGACCGCCGAAGAAGACGAGACCTCGGGCTCCGTCGATGATCGCCTGATACGCCATGAACCGCTCTTCGTGGAGCGTCGGGAACCGTGGAACGAGGTCGGGACGCTGCTGGTTAGGAAGGACTCCGCTCCAGGCGATCTGAAGCGTCATCCAGATTGGCTTGCCCCCGGCCGCGCTGGCCATCTTCTTCGTCACATCGCCAACAACGCTGATGTCTCGGTTGGGAAGATCCGAATGCCTGCCCGGCGGATACGCGACGGGATAGATGTCGGCCCCGGTGATGTCGAACGCGGGACGATAGGGAACGAGATCCGCGACCGAGCCGAGGGGTGCCTGGGTGATCACGACCGGGTGATCAGGGTCAGTTGCCTTCAGCTTTGTCTTCGCGCGGGCCAGTCCAGCGGCCGGGGTCCCGCCCAATGCGGGCTCGTCAACTCCCTTGTACGCGCCCAGGGCTGCATGTCCCTTGATCCCGTTGGCGATCTTCACCAGGAGCTGCTCGTTCACCGAAGGCGGGCCTCCGGTTGTCGGCGGGGGCAAGTTCCCGGCATTCCCGAGCCTCGGCCACGTGAACAGTCCGTGCGCTGCGGCAGCGTCCATGCGCGCGCGTTCACCGGCAATCTGGTTGTCGATCTGCTGAAGGTTCCACTCGCGAAGGCCGCTGCGGATGAAATTCGCACCTGCACTCGAAACCTCTTCCCAGGCATCCTTGCCGTCGGGCGTCTTCCCGCCGAGGGGAGGCGCTTCGGAGAGACCGATCGGGAAGACCTTGCGGCCGTCAATCACGAGACAGCCCGTTGCTGGGTCGATCGCAACAGCGCCCATCCAGTTCTCCCTCCGCGACTAGTGCGGCAACGGGACCAAGCTAGCTACTCCGAAGCCTGCGCTGCCGGACTCTTTTCGGGACGTGCGAGGAGGATCGCGCCGATCGTCACGGCAGCGAACGCAAGGATTCGCAAGCCGCCGTAAACACCCGACGGCACCGGCTCGTCGAGCACGATCGTGCCGGCCGCGATCGGGACCGCATTCGTCAGCAGGGTCGCCAGGCCGGCGACCGTAAGCGCTCCGCCGCGCTGATACCCGAGCTGGAGGAGCCAGGTTCCGAGGGTGTAGCCGAGGATCAGAGGGAGCGCGAAGAGGACTCGCGCACCTCCCTGCGTCGCCACCTCCGTGCTGACGTCTCCCAGGGAAAAGAAGAGACCGCCGGTGATTCCTTCGGCCACGGCCACTCCAATCATCATGCGACCCACCGTGACGACAAGAACCGCCGCTCCCGCGGTGGCGGCAAGCCAGAGGAGGATCACGAAGGTCGAGCCCGCGCCGCCTTCGCTACTTCCACCCGCCAGCGACACCCCCAGGGCGACCAAGCCGACGATCGACAGCAGCACTCCATTCCGTTCGCGTCCTTCGAGGCGCCGCCCGGTGACTCGCGCCGACACGAACGCCAGCAGTCCGATTCCTCCGGCCGCGACGCTCTGCACGAGGGCCAGGGACGCCAGCGCAAGGGCCGCCACGTAGAGCAGAAAGCCGGCCGACTCCATAGCGAAGCCGAGCAGCCAGCTGCGGTCACTGAGCAGTGTGCGCGCCGAGTGGAGCGGACGCCGAAGGGAGAGCACCGGCAGGGCTGCGGCCGCATCGTGCTCGCGGAGATACGCGAGGTTGATCAGCACCGTCGACGCGAGCGCAAGTACGAGAGCGACGGCGGTCGACGTGTTCACTTCAGGTGATGACTGAGGACTCGGCTACTCGGGCGCGATGTTGTGGTTGAACCTGAACGCGTTCGCCGGGTCGTACTGCCGCTTCACTGCCTGCAGGCGTTCGAACCGCGCCGCGCCGAACTCCGCCTCCAGGTCATCGCCCGAGGCCTCGAAGGCGTAGTTGAGGTAGCCACCGCCGATCTCCCACGGGGCGAGCGACCTCGAGTACCTGCGCGCGTTCTCGATCTGGCGCTCGTCGTCGCCCGCGTTCTCCCAGATGTTGATGAACGTTGCGTTCCAGAGCGCTTCTCTCCCCGCGAATGCGGTCGCGTCGGGCGAAACGCGCGCGGCGGCGCCATGCAGTGGCTCGATCAGGACACCTCCGACCAGCTCCTCATCGAGGAACTGGTCGATCGTGAGCGTCAACAACTCGTCCGGGAGTTCCCGGAGAAAGCGCCCGGACCAGTAGTTGCGCAGACCGAACGGGATGCGCCCGTACAGGTCCTGGAGCTCCGAGTAGTACATAGGTCTGACGGTGTTCGTCACGGGCGACAGGCCGTGCGTGAGCTCCTTGATCGCCTCACGCCCCGCGTCCAGGTCGCCGAGCCAGGCGACCGAGGCATTCACCAGGTCTTCTCCGGTGAATCCATCACGGAAGATCTGGCCGAAGCTCGCGAGGCTGTCGGGAGCGTTCGCCATGACATCTCTCCACACCGGAAGCACCTCCGGTGCATCCTCGAACCGATAGTCAAGCTTCCCACCGAGCAGCAGGCCGACCGGGTGGAGCTGAAACGTGAACTCCGCGACGACACCGAAGTTGCCGCCGCCGCCGCGCAGCGCCCAGAAGAGCTCCGCGTCGTCGCTCTCGCTTGCGGAGACGACGCTCCCGTCGGCGGTGACGACGGTCGCGGAGAGCAGGTTGTCGAGCGTGAGGCCGTAGGACGGGCTGAGATGGCCGATGCCACCGCCGAGCGTCAGTCCTGCGACACCGGTGTCGCCGAAGGTTCCACCCGGTGTCGCAAGACCATGGCGCTGGCCAGGCGGATCGAGATCCTCCCAGAGCGCTCCTCCCTCGCACGTCCCGGTCCGGGATTCCGGATCGACGCGCACCTGCCGCATCAGGCGCAGGTCGACGACCAGACTTCCGTCGCCGACACAATGTCCGGCGACGCCGTGACCGCCTCCGCGAACGGCGATCGGGAGCCCGGCCTCTCCCGCGTACCGGACGGCCGAGACGATGTCGGCCACATCGAGCGGCCGGACGACCAGTTCCGGCCGCCGGTCTACCATTCCATTGAACGTCACCCGCGCGGGGTCATAACCGCCGTCATCCGGCGCAATGACCGGCCCTCGGTGGCGCTCTCGCAGATCGGCTACCGACCGCACGGACGAAGCCTACGGTTCGAGCGTGCTCCTACGCGCAACCCTCGACGTATCGGACCGCGGCGTTTCCGAATGAGATCTGCGTGACCCGCCTCCCGCTGGACACGTCGAATCGGATCTGCCAGTGCGGCTTCGAGCGCCGCGTCAGAAAGTAGTAACGACCACCCGGCTCGTACGCGTGCGGCCGCGAGGTCAAACGGCCGGGGTAAGCACGGCGAAGCGCGCTCAGGGTCGACCCGATCCTGATCCCCCTCGGTGTCCGGGCGCCACGTCTGAAGAACACAGCTCCGAACCGGCCTCTCTCGAACAGGGCGTATCCCTCCATCCCTCCTCTGGAAACTGGCGCAGTCTGGCAGCCCGGGCGAATCCGTTCGCCGAGCCGCACCGGGGTCTTCCAAGCCTGCGAGACCGCAGCGACAGTCATCCCAGGCCGAGCGCCGGCGACGCCGTCGAGGGTGACCGGCGCGGGTAGGCCGGTCGTGTGCACGGCGGCGACTACGACAATCGCTCCCACGCCTGACAGCTTCACGAACGGTTCACGTGGTCGATGGGCATGCCGGATCTTAGGATGCCTTGATGACCGAGAGCCTCGTCGTCGAGCACGTCGACTTCGTCTCCCTTCTGACACAGGACATCCCAAGGGCCAAGCAGTTCTACGGGGAGGTTCTCGGGCTCGAGATCGAGACCGAAGGACCCGACGACATGGAGTTCCGCCTCGGGCAGGTGACACTCGACATCTTCAATCCGGCCAGTCAGGGCCAGCCTTTCGCTCCGAGCCTCGGCGGACTTGCGCTACGCGTCCCCGACGTGGCCGCCGCGCGCGCGGCGCTCGAAGCGAAGGGCGTTCAGTTTGAGGGCGAGACGATCGATACCGGCGTGTGCCATATGGCGTTCTTCCACGACCCCGACGGCAACCAGTTGATGCTGCACCGGCGTTATGCACCTCCCCCCGACAGCTGAGGGCGGCGCGATCCCGTCGACACGATGTGCTTCACGACGTACTTTGCGTCCCTCCACACGCCCCCGACGTTCTCCGACCTAAGGCACGATGCAGGTCGTGCGCTCCACACGTCTAGCCGCCGGCGCCGCCATCGGCGTACTCACGGTCAAGGCGTATGACCTGCTCGTCGAGGGCGGGCTGACACTCGACGTCGGCATCGGGCGCCGCATACAGCCCCTTGGTCCCGTCGCCTGGGAGATCGCGGCGCCTCGCAAGCTCGTCTTCGAGCTGATCGAGGCGCCGTACCGCCGGACGCCGCGGGCGATGCAGGACAAGCTCCAGGTCTGGGAGCGCGGGGCGGACATGGTGCTCGCCGCACACATCACGCACGTCGGGCGCCGCAAGGTGACCACCGTGGAGACGGTTCGCTTCCACGAGCCAGATTCGATCCACTTCCGCCTCGTGCGTGGTCCAATCCCCCACGTCTCCGAGGTGTTCGACCTCACGGAGACGGACGGCATCACGACACTGACGTGGACAGGAGAGCTTGGTACCGACTTCGGCGTCATCGGCGAGCGCTGGGGGACACTCGTGGCGGGCTCTTGGCACAGGGCCGTCGAGAAGTCGATCAGCGCAGTCACTGCCGAGGCGGAACGCCGCACGAGTCGATGAAGTTTAAGTTGCATCTTACGTAAGAATCTGCTTACATAGGCGACCGTGGAGGCCGCGCTCAAAGCCATCGCCGCGCCACGGCGCCGTCAGATCCTCACGCTCGTCCGCGACGAGGAGCTGAGCGCCGGCGAGATCGCGTCGCACTTCGACGTGACGCGGCCGGCGGTCTCCCAGCATCTGAACGTCCTGAAGGAGGCGGGGCTCGTGAACGAGCGACGCAACGGCACTAGGCGCCTGTACCGCGCACGACCCGAAGGGCTCTTCGAGCTCAAGGAGTTCCTCGAAGAGTTCTGGGACGTGCGACTCGAAACACTCAAACGCGAAGCAGAAAAGGAGGAGCAGAAGAAGCATGGACGCCGCAACTGACACCACCGTTTACGAGCGCACACTCTCGATCGACGCCAGCCCGGAGACGGTCTGGGAGTTCCTCGTCGACCCAGAGAGACTCATGCGCTGGAAGGGCATCAACGCTGACCTCGACGCACAGCCCGGCGGAATTTTTCGCTGCGAGGTCATTCCGGGCCACACGGCCCGCGGCGAGTTCGTGGAGCTGGACAAGCCGAACCGGCTCGTCTTCACCTGGGGCTGGGACGGCAACGAAGGCGTTCCGCCAGGCTCGTCAACGATCGTGATCGACCTGGCGACCGACGGGGAGGGCACCAGCCTCCACTTCGTCCACAAGGATCTCCCGAGCGCCGAGGCCGTCGCGTCACACGCGCACGGCTGGGATCACTTCCTGCCGCGGCTCGAAATCGCTGCCGGCGGCGGCGACCCCGGGGCGGACCCCTGGGTCGCGACCCCGCCCGGAATGTGAGAAAGGAGAACCTGTAATGGCACATCCCGTCGTGCACTTCGAGGTCTCGGGTAAAGACCTCGGCAAGCTGCAGACGTTCTACGGCGAGCTCTTCGGATGGAAGACGCAGAAGGTTCCCGGAGACATGCCGTACGCGATGGTGGAAAAGGAAGACGGCGGCATCGGCGGCGGCATCGGCCAGGCGCCGGACGGAGCCGGGCACGTCACGTTCTACGTCGACACCGATGACCCGCAGGCGACGCTCGACAAGGCCGAGCAGCTCGGCGGGAAGACGATCCTGCCGGTGACCGAGCTGCCGCAGGTGACGATCGCGCTCTTCGCAGATCCCGAAGGGCACGTCGTCGGCCTGGCAAAAGGCATGTAGCCGGTAGGGGGAGCCGAGGCTCCCCCTACTAGCTCTTTCCTTCTACGCCGCGAGGTCGTACGCGGGCTCTACTTCCTCCACCACCTGCTCGAGCTCGTCACGCCGGATCAGCGTCAACGCCGCCAGGATCCCGAGGCCGGCGATGATGACGCCGGCGATGAAGGCGCCCTGGAAGCCGTCGACGAGCGCCACCGCCTGCGTCGAGCCGCTCGCGATCGCGTCGTCCGTCCGCGAGGTTGCGATCGTCGACAGCGCCGCGATACCGAGCGCGCCGCCGATCTGCTGCGAGGTATTGATGAGACCCGACGCGAGCCCCGCCTCGGCGGCCTGCACGCCGGCGAGCGCGGCGATGGAGATCGGCACGAACGAGAAGCCAATGCCGACCGCGATCAGGAGGAAGCCGGGCAGCAAGTCGCCCAGATACGAGCCACCCACCGAGACCTGCGTGAAGTAGACGAGGCCGGCCGTGAGCGTCACCATCCCGGTGACCAGCACCGGCTTCACGCCGATGCGCGTCACGAGCTGTGCTGCGATCGCCGAGGTGAAGATGGCGGTGCCGGCGACGGCCAGGTACGCGACGCCTGTCTTCATCGCCGAGTAGCCGAGCACCTGCTGCATATAGAGCGTCAGCATCAGGAACATCGCGAATAGCGCGGTGCCCATGATGAAGCCCGCCACGTTGGCCCCACTCACGGTCCTGATCCGCAGGATGCCGAGCCGCATGAGCGGCTCCGGGTGCCGAAGCTCCCACACGACGAAGCCGACGAGCAGGGTCAGCGACGCCGCGAAGAAGGCGAGCGTCCCGCCCGCGAGCCAGCCGTCCTGGCCGGCCTGCGTAATCGCATAGACGAGCGAGGACAGTCCCGCGGTGACCAACACTCCGCCCGGCACGTCGAACGCCTTGACGCTCGCATCGCGGCTCTCCTTCAGCAGGATCGGCGCCAGAATGAACGACGTCACGCCGACGGGGATGTTGACGAAGAAGATCCATTCCCAGCTGAGCGCGTCCGTGAGGATGCCGCCGAGCAGCACGCCCGCAGCGGCACCGAAGCCCCCAACCGCGCCCCAGACGCCGAGCGCGATGTTGCGCTCGCGGCCCTCGACGAAGGTCGTCGAGAGGATCGACAGCGCCGCCGGAGTGATGACGGCCGCGCCGAGGCCCTGGAGAGCGCGCGCCGAGATCAGCGACGCCTCGGACCACGCGAGACCGGCCAGAAGGGAGGCAACCGTGAACACGACGAGGCCTGCGAGAAAGATGCGTCGGCGTCCCAGCAGGTCAGCAGCCCGCCCGCCCAGGAGCAGGAAGCCGCCGAACACGAGCGCGTATGCGCTGATCACCCACTGCAGGTTCTCCTGCGAGAAACCGAGATCGTCCTGGATCGAGGGCAGGGCCACGTTCACGATTGCGATGTCCAGGACGACCATGAACTGGACGACGCTCAGGAGCGCCAGTGCCAGCCATTTACGTCGATCAGAAGTCACCATGTCGTCCGTTTTCCTTTCGTTTGGCGAGAGAAGGCTTGCAACCTAGCAGAGTTTGCTTGTTTTTTGCAAGTTAATTCTTCACAACAGCAAGGGGTAGCGCTACACTGCGCCCGTGAGTAAGCGTTACGACCAGTACTGCCCCATCGCCCACGCCCTCGGCCTGGTCGGCGAGCGCTGGTCGCTGCTGATCGTCCGGGAGCTGCTCCAGGGCCCCAAGCGCTACACCGATCTGTCCGGCAGCCTGCCGGGCATCGGCACGAACATCCTCGCGGCGCGGCTCAAGGAGCTCGAGAACTGCGGCCTCGTGACGAAGCGCCGTCTGGATCCGCCGGCCGCGTCGCAGGTCTACGAGCTGAGTCCCTACGGCCACGAGCTCAAGCCGGTCATCCGCGCCCTCGCACTCTGGGGTCTGCGCTCGATCCATCCGCCGACCGAAGAGGACGATCTCGCCCCCGGCTGGCTGGCCAGCGCGCTCGACACGGTCTTTGCGCCAGTTGCGCCGGCGGGGTCGTTCGAGTTCCGAATCGGCAGCGAGGTGGCGGGCTTTGTGGACGGCCAGGCGATGCGTGGCGCGGTCGACACGCCGGGCGTCGTCGTCGAAGGCGGGGTGGATTCGTTCTACTGGCTCTTCCTGGAGCGACGCTGGGACGGCGTGACCGTCGAGGGGGACCGCGAGCTGCTCGAGCGGCTGCTTGACGCCGCGGCTGCGCCTGCTCCAGGCGCTTCCGTTCTGGTCTAGGGACGCTCGAATCATCTATACCGAGGTTGCCCGCGGCGGGTGGGTCTGGCCAAGGGTCTCAACCGGTGAATGCCGGTTCGGGTAACCACACTCCTGTTAGAAGTCGGTCATGACCGAGTTCCCGCTGCCCGGCGGCACCGAAGCAGTCGTCGCCGTGCCGGCTCCCGGCACCGGAGTCGGATTCTGGGCGGGCTCTTCGAGCGCCGCCTTGGAGGCCGACGGCACGTTCGTGATCGCGTATCGCGTCCGAACCGGTGAGCACGGTCGCGGGTCGAACGTCATCGCGCGGTCGGAGGACGGCGAGCGGTTCACGACCGTCGCGACAATCGACCAGGCGCGCTTCGACGCGCAGTCGATGGAGAAGCCCTCACTCGTCCGCATGGACGAGGGACGCTGGCGACTGTACGTCTGCCCGGCGGCCCCGGCACCGAGCAAGCACTGGTGGATCGACGTGCTCGAGGCCGACGACCCGGCCGACTTCGCCACCGCCGAGGCGCGCACCGTTTTCCCCGGCGACGAGCGGACGGGCGTCAAGGACCCGCTCGTCCAACGCACGGCGAACGGCGGCTGGCAAGCATGGATCTGCTGCCATCCGCTCGACGTGCCGGACGAGGAGGACCGCATGACGACGGCGTACGCGACGAGCAAAGACGGACTGGACTGGGAGTGGCAGGGCACTGCCCTCGCCCCGCGTCCCGGAATGTGGGACGCCCGCGGGGCGCGACTCACCGCCGTCCTGCCCGACGCCCGCGCAGCCTACGACGGCCGCGCGACCAAGGAGGAGAACTGGTTCGAGCGCATCGGCCTCGCGCAACTTACGGGCAAGCGGCCGGGCGAGCTCGAGCAGATCAACGATGACGCAGCCTTCGATGCGCGCTACCTCGACGTCGTCCCCCTCCCCGACGGCGGCTACCGCATCTACTACGAAGCACGGCTCCCCGACGAAAGCCACGAGTTGCGAACGGAGCTCATCCAGAAGTGAAGGCAATGGTTCTCACCGCAGCCCGCGAGCCCTTGTCGCTGGAAGAGGTCCCCGTTCCGGAGCCCGGCCCAGGCCAGGTGCGCCTCCACGTACACGCGTGCGGTGTCTGCCGCACCGACCTCCACGTCGTCGACGGAGAGCTGCCGGATCCGAAGCTGCCACTCATCATCGGACACCAGATCGTCGGCACCGTCGACGCCGTGGGAACCGAGGTTGAGGGCGTCGGCCTAGGACAGATCGTCGGGATTCCCTGGCTCGGCTGGACAGACGGCGAATGCCGCTTTTGCCTGAGCGGGCGCGAGAACCTCTGCGATCGTGCGCGCTTCACCGGGTACCAGCTCGACGGCGGGTACGCAGAGGCAGCGGTGGCGGACAGCCGGTTCTGCTTTTCGATTCCGACCGACTACCCGCCGCTGCAGGCGGCGCCGCTGCTCTGCTCCGGACTGATCGGCTACCGGGCACTGCGAATGACAGGTGACGCCGAGCGTCTCGGCCTCTATGGGTTCGGTGCGTCCGCACACCTGATCGTCCAGGTCGCGCGCTGGCAGGGACGACGCGTCTTCGCGTTCACGCGCAAAGGCGACGAGGACGGCCAGGCGTTCGCTATCTCACTCGGCGCCGAGTGGGCGGGCGCTTCAGAAGACACGCCGCCGGACGAGCTGGACGCGGCGATCATCTTCGCGCCCGTCGGCGCGCTCGTGCCCACAGCCCTGCGCGCACTCGCAAAAGGCGGCATCGTCGTCTGCGCCGGAATTCACATGAGCGACATCCCGTCCTTCCCCTACGACCTCCTGTGGGGCGAGCGCTCGGTCCGGTCGGTCGCGAACCTCACGCGGCTCGACGGAGAGGAGTTCCTCCAGCTAGCGCCGCGCGTGCCGGTGCAGACGTACCCGCAGCCCTTTCCGCTCGCCGAGGCAAACGAGGCGCTCGACAGCCTGCGCGGGGGCAAGATCAGAGGCGCAGCCGTGATCTCGGTTGACGTCTAACCACCGAGGGACTGTCCCTGGCGCTAGCGCGCCGACGAAAGCCACGACATCGACTTTCGCTACGCGAAGCGAAGAGCCGGCCTGACTGCCCTCTTCGCAGCCTTGGCGGCGAAGCCGGGGAGCGCCAGCAGGATCAACGCCAGCACCAACAGCATGAAGTAGAAGTGCTTCTTCCTCATCAGACAGCCGGGATGGCCGGCGTGTCGACCTCAGGCGCGTACGTCGGGCGATAGCCGAGACCGCGCCCAAGCGGAGCGCCCAACGCAAGACCGGCTTTCTGCAGCCACGTCGGCGGGAACGGCAGCTGCACCGTGTCGAAGTGCGCCCGCGCGATCACCGCGAGCCGGAACGGGTTCGGCATGCCTTTGCGATTCGTCTTGCCGTCGACCGCTAGCGCGAACATTGTCTCGAGCAGCGACTCGAACTGGAGTGCCGGCCGCACCTCGCAGACGAAGCGAACCTCGTCCTCACCCGCGTTCCAGAAGCGGTGCGAAGTTCCCGGCTCGACGATAAAGACTTCGTCGCGCCGAAGCGTCAGCTTCTTCTTGCCGACCTTGATTCCGAGCGTGCCATCGACGACCGCGAATCGCTCGCTCTGGGATGGATGCACGTGCGCCGCCGCGACGAAGCCGTCGGGCTGAACGGCGACCTCGATCACGACAGCCTCGCCGTCGGTGTCGGCGGAGGTAGCGAGAAACGTGATGCGCTCGCCTGTAACCGGGTTGTGGATGGTGTCGCCCGTGCGGATCATTTGCGTTTCCCTCCGTGCGTCGTTGACACTCAGGAGGCTAGGTCCGCGGAGGCGAAAAGTCGTCGGCCGCTTGCACGATCTTCTTTCGTCCCGAGGTTGATTTCGGTTCGCCCCACCTCATCCCACGGGAGGAGGACGTCCCGGTCTGAAGGAGGAGTGCTAGGCCTCGCCCGAGCCGGCTAGGCCTGTCTCGTACGCAAGCACGACTGCCTGCACACGGTCGCGTACATCGAGCTTCATCAAGACGTGCGCAACGTGCGTCTTCACGGTCGTCTCGCTGACGAAGAGCTCCTTCGCAATCTCGGCGTTCGAGAGACCACGTGCGATCAGCTTCAGCACCTCCAGCTCGCGCGCGGTCAGCTCTGCAACCTCGGGCGGCAGGGTCTGCAGAGACGACGGCGGGCGCCGGACAAACTCCTCGATCACCCGACGCGTCACGGACGGCGCCAGGAGCGCGTCACCCGCCGCCACCGCGCGGATGCCGGCGACGAGCTGTTCAGGCGGGACGTCCTTGAGCAGAAAGCCACTCGCGCCTGCCCTGAGCGCGTCGTAGACGTACTCGTCCATGTCGAAGGTCGTCAGCATTACGACCTTCGGGTCTGCTCCACCATCGGCCAGCAAGCGTCGGGTCGCCTCAATGCCATCGACTTCGGGCATACGCACGTCCATGAGGACGACGTCCGGTCGTAGACGCCGCGCCTCCTCGACGGCCTCGCGTCCGTTCGCCGCCTCGCCGGCCACGTCGATGTCGTCCTCGGCATCGAGGATCATGCGAAACCCTGCACGAACGAGCGCTTGGTCGTCGACGATCAGGACGGAGAGGCTCACGACGCGACCGGGAGTCTCGCGCGCAACCGATACCCGCCCTCCGGCCGCGGGCCTGCGTCGAGCTCGCCGCCGTAGACCGACACGCGCTCGCGCATCCCGACGAGTCCGTGCCCGCCGCCGTCTCCGCTGCCGGAACCGTGGCCGTCGTCGCTCACAACAACCTCGATTTGCCCATCGCTGTAGTGGACGAGCACTTCCGCCTCGGTCGCCGCGGCGTGCTTCAGGGCGTTCGTCAGGCCCTCCTGCACCAACCGGTAGGCGGTCAGGTCGACGCCGACTGGGAGCTGGACAGCCTCACCCTCGACGCGCAGCTTTACCGGCAGCCCCGCTTCCCGTGTCTGCTCGACGAGCCGGCCGACATGCTCGAGGCTTGGCTGGGGTGCCAGCGTCGGCCCCTCTTCCGGTCGACGGAGGACGCCCACCATCCGCCGCATTTCCGCCAGCGCCTCACGGCCCGTCCTTTCGACCACGAGAAGCGCCTCGCGCTCGCGCTGCTGGTCGGGACGGAGAAGCCGACGCACTCCGGAGGCCTGCACGGTCATCACGCTGACGCTGTGGCCGACGACGTCGTGGAGTTCGCGCGCGATCCGCGCGCGCTCCTCGGCGACCGCAGCGCGCGCTCGTTCCTCGCGCTCCCGCTCAGCGCGTCCGGCCCGCTCCTTGGCCTCGTCGGCTTCTTGGGACTTCCGGCCGACGCTGAAAGCAATCGTCCAGACGATGACGAAGATGATGCTGGCGACGATGAATTGCCCCACGCCCCCCGTTGGATCGTTGTGTTCGACCACCGCCGCGACGCCTTCCGCGACGGCAAGACCCGCAACGGCCTGGAACCGATCACGCAGCGAACCGACCAGGAAGAGCGCCGCGCACCCCATCACAAACGTCACGCCGTCGTAGGGGACGATCGTCTTGTCGACGAACGAGGTCGCGGCGGCTGCGACTCCGACCGCCACAGGGGCACCGAATGGGAAGCGTCTCCGGGCCAGCAGCGGTAGGACGATCGCCAGAATTGCCAACACGTCGAACCACAGCGGGCCCTGCGGTCTGTGTCCGTCCCTTTGCTCCTGGCTGAGCACTGCACCGGTGAGACCGATACCGACGCCCGCCAAGATGAGCGCGTCAAACCAGTAGCGCCGCGCCAACGACCAGAGCCTCTTCACGGTCTGAAGGTACTCCGAATGCGGTCGCGTCGCCTCGCCCGCGAGAACGATCCAAACATCGTCCGCGAGGACGACACGGAATCGCTATCGCGGCCGAAGACGGGCGGTGCCGGCGGCCCTAGCGTGGAGGTGACCGATCACGAAATAGGAGGACACATGAACACTGCAGGATTCGTCGTCGAGACTTCGGGCTTGACGAAACGATTCGGAGACCGGGTCGCCGTCGCCAATGTCGACCTGCGCGTGCCGCGCGGCTCGGCCTTCGGCTACCTCGGCCCAAACGGCGCGGGCAAGACGACGCTGATCAGGATGCTGCTCGGTCTCACCCAGGCGACGGCGGGCACGATGCGGCTCCTCGGCCGACCGGTGCCAGACGAACGTGCCGCAGCGCTGGCGCGTGTCGGCGCGATCGTCGAGGAGCCCCGCTTCCACGGTCACCTGACCGGGCGCGAGAACCTCACCGTGATCGCAGCCGCGCGGGAGCCGGAAGCGCACGACCGGATCGACGGCGCGCTCGCACGCGTCGGTCTCTCCCAGCGAGCGGACGAACGGGTGAAGCGGTACTCGCTCGGGATGCGCCAGCGGCTCGGGGTTGCCCGCAGCCTGCTCGCCGACCCGGAGCTCTTGATCCTCGACGAGCCGACCAACGGGCTCGATCCGGCCGGCATCCACGAGTTCAGGGACATGATCCGCGGCTTCGTCGCCGAGGGACGGACTGTTCTCCTTTCCTCCCACCTGCTCGACGAGGTGGAAAAGATCTGCGACGAGGTTGCGATCGTGGATCGAGGGCAGGTCGTCGTGCAGGGGTCGATCGCAGATCTCGCCGCAAGCGGGAAACAGACGATTCTGATCGCGACGAGCAACGAGGAGCAAGCGCTCACGATCCTCTCCGAGCATCGCGCAGTCGAATCCGCAGCCGCGGAGTCCACCGGAATCCGCGTCACGCTCCATGCGCAGGACGGCGCGGCGAGCGACGACATCAGCCGGCGCCTCGTCCTCGGAGGGCTAGCCATTCGCCGTTTCGAGCCGGCGCGCGTGTCGCTCGAGCAGCGGTTCCTGGAGATCACATCCCGATTGGAGGAAGCAGCATGAGCACCACAGCCGTTACCGCGGATCTTCCGCGGACACGCACCTCGAGGAACTGGCAACCGCGACTCGTGCGGGCCGAGCTTTTGAAACTGCGCAAGCGGCGCGGGCTCGTGATCTCGGCGCTCGCGCTCACAGTCCTCCCGATGATCATCGGCTACACGGTCCTGCTGAGCATCCATGCCGCGAATCCCGGCAAGCACGGCCCCGCAGGAGGGCTGGAGAACCTGTCCGGCTCGGTGGAGATGCTGACCCTGCTCAGCGGCGTGGCCACGATCCTGGTCGGGGCGACGCTCGGAGCGGGCGACCTCGGTGCCGGCGTCTTCCGCGAGCTGGTCGTCACAGGACGTTCGCGGCTGGCCCTCTTCGCGGCCCGCGTTCCCGCCGGCCTCGGACTGATCCTGCCGATCGTGGGTGCCGGCTTTGCCGTCACCGCAACCGGCTCGATCGTCTTCGCAGGTTCGCTCGACGCGCCCAGCGCAAGCCTGCTCGTCGGGTCGGCGGCCTGGCTCGGGCTCGTGACCGCGCTCTCTCTGGTGCTCGCGCTCGGCGTCTCCTCCGCGGTCGGCTCGCGCGGAACGACGATCGGGATCCTGCTCGGCTGGCAGCTCATCGCCGCGCCGGTGCTGCTCGAGATCGGGTGGCTCGGGTCTTTCCGCGAGGGACTCCTCGGTGCTGCGACCGAGCGCCTCGAGCCGGCAGCACTGTTCGAGGGCGGCACCACCGTGCCGATGTCGCTTGCTGCGGCGGCACTCGTGGTCGTTGCGTGGACGGTCGTCCCGCTCGCGCTCGGCGCGTGGCGGACATACACACGCGACGCGTAAAGCAGTGGGGGCAGGGCGCGTCCTCGTCGCCCTGCCTCCCTGCGGTTCGACTCAGGAGTTGAGCTTCGGACAGTGTCCGAAAGCCGGGTGATCGGGATCGAGGGTGAACCCCTCAATCCAGAGGACACCCGGGATGAGGTTGATGATCGCTCCCGTCGGAACGATCTTGATCTGCGGTGCGTCGAAGTTGAAGTCGATCAGCGTCCCGCCCATGAAGGGCGTGAGCTGGACGACTCCGCCTGCATTGAGCGGTTGCGCGAAGTTCTTGCTCCCGTCGCGGCTGATCCCGAACGGTTCGAGCGGATCGTGCCCGCTACACCACTGCGAGACGATCTCGTGAACCGTCGCCGAGGCCGGCGCCGGAACCATCGCGACCAGCAACGCTCCGGCAAGAACGAGGACAGCAAAAAGCCTCGTCATAAGCACTCCTCTCCCTGCCCCAGTGAATTGCTCTCGGCATTATTGGCCGTTCGGATGAACAAGGTCAACCGAGCTCGGCGCTCGCTACGCCATGAGGCGTAAAGGAGACACCGCAGACGGCTGGACCGACTTCAACCGCAGCGACCCGGGCGTAACGCTCCTCGAGTTGTTGAGTTATGTCGCCGACCTGCTGTCTTACTACAACGCGAGGAGCGCAGGCGAGCAGCGACTGAGCTCACGCCGGCGATACGTGGTCGCGCTTGCTGGGCTCTTCATCCTCTTCGCCTGGTGGCGTAGCACGGATAGCACGAACGACGACTGAGCAGCAGCGTCCGCGGCGATGCCTGGCCGCGACCCCGACAGTCTCCTTAGAACAAGCTACTCCGAGTTCTGATCGGTGAGCGGGCGAGCGTGTTGGGCACGGACGTCGCCATGGAAGAGATCACGCTCGCGTACGAGCGGCTGGAGCTGGAGTAGGCCCACGCGCGAGTCCGGCCCATGGGGACAAGAGGCGCGCCGTCGGTCAGCTGCGCGCGGCGTAGTCCACGCTCTCGAACGGCCAGTCGCGGTCGAGCCAGTCGCTGACCGTTCGCCAGAGCGTGGTGTCCAGGTCAGCACGGCTCGCCCGCACCCAGGACAGGACGCGCACGTCGTGCGAGTCGTCGCGCACTGGATAGATGTAGACGCAGCCGATGACATCAGCGTCCTTGGGATCTAGCACCGTGAACGTGAAACCGATGCGGTTTGCGAAGTCAGCAGCGTGCTCCTCGAGATCACCGCGATTGTCTTCGAGCGTCATGTCGCGAGGCCAGGAACTCTCCTCCCACCCGGGCGTTTCGTGAATGTGCTCTATCGACGAAGACCAGGCGGCGTAGTCGGCCTCGTTGTGCTGGGGTCCGAGCGGCTCGAGCCGGAACTCCGGAGTGTCGAGTCGAGGCGGCACGTCGAAATCGGCGGGGACGAACGGATCAGCCATCGAGCCTGGAAGCCGCGAGCGCGTCTGCGGCCGCTGCGGTCGTGATGCCTTCGCGCTCGGCGCGCTCGTAGATCTCTTTGAGCGTGTCGCCGATCCTCTTCAGTGCCGCGTCGACCTCTGCCTGGCTGCGGTTGTTCACCTCGAGGTAGTTGATCCCGATCGCACCGCCTGCATTGATGACGTAGTCGGGTGCATAGAGGATGCCCGCGTCGCGCAGGAGCTCGGCAGCCTCCGGCTCCGCAAGCTGGTTGTTCGAGGAGCCGGCCACGATCCGGCACCGGAGTCGAGGGACTGTTGCCGCGCTCAACGTGGCACCGAGCGCACACGGTGCGTAGACGTCGCACTCCTGCTCGAGCGCTGCGTCGGGCTCGACGGTCGAGCCGCTCACCGCCGCCGCGACAGCCCGCGCTCGTTCCGGATCGACATCCGCGATGATGATCGCCGCGCCTTCGCGGCCGAGCAGGTCAGCGAGCGCAGCTCCGACGCTGCCGACTCCTTGCACGAGCACCGTGCGGCCGGACAAGGCGTCCGAGCCGAAGACATGTTCCAGGGTCGCCTTGATCCCGTGGAAGACGCCGAGTGCGGTGAACGGCCCGGGATCACCCGCGCCGCCGGCCGCTTCGCTGCGGCCGAAGACGTGCTCGGTTCGCTCGGCGATGACGTCCATGTCTTCCTCGCCCGTGTTCACATCCGAGCTGGTGATGAAGCTGCCGCCAAGCGACGCCACGATGTCGCCGTAGCGACGCAGCAAGGCGCGGCGCTGCTCGCCGTGCGGGATCCGCGGCACGGCGAGCACAGCTTTCCCACCCCCGAGCCCAAGGTCGGCGACCGCAAGCTTCGCGGTCATTCCGGCCGAGAGGCGCATCGCATCTTCGAGCCCGTCCGCAGGGGTGTCGTAGACCTTCATGCGCGTGCCGCCGGCGGCCGGGCCGAGGCGTGTCGAGTGCATGCAGATGAAGATCCAAGCGTCGTTCTCGGAATCCCTGTGAATCACGGCCTGGTCACCGTCCCAGCGGTCGAGCAGCTCCTCGAATGTCGCCACGACCCTGATTCGATCACACGGGCCAGGCGCTACGGCGCCGTTGCGCGAGAATTGGCCCGGTGAGGATTCGCGCCGCGGTTCTCGAGGCTTTCGGGTCGCCGCTCCAGGTTCAGGAGCTCGACCTCGCGGAGCCGAAGGCGGGAGAGGTGCTGGTCCGATTGGCGGCGTGCGGCATCTGCCACACCGACCTGTACACCGCATCCGGAGCAGATCCGTCTGGCTATTCGCCGACCGTGCTCGGTCACGAAGGCGCCGGCGTGGTCGAGCGGGTCGGCGAACGAGTAACGGACGTCGAGCCGGGCGACCATGTCGTCACGCTCTTCTCGCCGCAGTGCCGCGAGTGTGAGCACTGCCGTGACCATCGCACGAACCTGTGCATGGCGATCCGCGAGCAGCAGGGCAAGGGTTTCCTTCCCGACGGTACGACGCGCCTCTCGCGTGACGGCGAGCCGATCCGCCACTTCATGGGGACGTCGACGTTCGCGGAGTACACGGTCATGCCCGAGATCGCGCTCGCGAAGATCTCGACGGAAGCGCCGCTCGACCGGGCGTGCCTGTTCGCGTGCGGGCTCTCGACCGGCCTCGGAGCGGCGATGAACACCGCGAAGGTCACGCGCGGCTCGACGTGCGTCGTCTTCGGTGCCGGCATGGTCGGCCTCGGCGCGGTGGCAGGCTGCCGCCTCGAGGGTGCGGCCCGGATCATTTGCGTCGACCTCTCAGGCGAGCGGCTCATGCTTGCGCGGGGCCAGGGCGCGACCGACACGATGCTCGGCGGTCCGAACGCTGTCGAGGAGATCCTCGAGATGACCGGCGGACTCGGCGCGGACTACACCTTCGAGGCGACCGGCAACGTGAACGTGATGCGACAGGCGGTCGAGTCCGCGCGGATGGGCTGGGGGCTGGCGACGATGTGCGGCGTCGCGGGGAAGGGCGAAACGCTTGACATCGTGCCGCGCTTCCTGATCACGGGCCGCCGAGTGGCGGGCTCATCCTTCGGCGGCGTGAAAGGGCGAGACCAGGTGCCGCAGTTCGTCGACCGCTACCTCGCCGGCGAGATCGACGTGGATGCGTTCGTCTCACACAAGCTGACGCTGGACGACGTCAACCGCGGCTTCGAGCTGATGGAAGCGCAAGACGGGATCCGCAGCGTGATCGACTTCGCCTAGGACCGCTCGGCGTCGCGACGCTCGTCGTCCTGGCGCACCCAGAGCGTGACGAGGCGGGAGACGAGCGTGACAAGGAAGATCGAACCGATCAGAGCCTCGACGACCGTCAGCGCCTGCGGCAAGCCGACGGATGGGGACAGGTCGCCGAACCCGAGCGTCGTCAGCGCCACGAAGCTGAAGTACAGGTATTCACCCTGCGTGTGCTCTCCCGCCTGAGCGAAGAAAGGATCGTTGCTGATCTCGTTCACGGCGAGATAGAGAAACGCGAACAGGAGCCCGATCAGGACGTAGGCGCAGAGAGCGCCGAGCACGGTCTCGTAGGTGACCCGTCGATGGTGCAGGACCCGGCTGATCGTGATCGGCAGCGTCGCCGTCACGAGGAGCGCCACAGGCAGCAGGTAGGTCAGGGCGACGATCGACGCCGAGTTGACAATCAGCACGATCGGCGCGAGCGCGACACAGGCTGCCACGAGGATGCCGTGCCGTCGCGTGAGCCGGTGCCCCGAGTCCGGATCACTGATGGCGACGACCAGCGCCAGCGCGGACAGGAAGGTGCTCCCGATGGCACCCCACCGGCGGTCGTCGACCAACTCGAGCAGGAAGAAGTTCGCCAGCAGGAGAGCCAGGAGGCTGGCATAGCTGTCCACGAAACGGAGGACGTCCTTCCTGGCGGCAGCGCCGAAGCGAGTCATGACTCTGGGGCTCATGTCGGCGGTGACGATACGGGGCTGTGACGGTCTCCGGCCTGGGTGACGTATTAGCCGAAGACAACCGAAAGGAGCGTCCCGTGAAACTTGCCCGTCTTGCCCTGATCGCAGCGGCCGGCATCGCCATCGCAGCGTTCGCCGGCGTCTTCCAACCCTCCGGTGCCCGGGGCCAGGTCCCCGACACGGCGTCCGGCGGGATCACCGTGCTCGGCACCGGCTCCGCAAACGTCACGCCCGACCGCGCCTCGTTCGCCTTCGGCACGGTCAGCCAGGCGAGGACCGCGAGCGCGGCCTTGGCCACGAGCTCGCAGGCGGCAACACGCCTGGTCAACGCATTGCGGGAAGCCGGAGTGGCCCGGGCCGACATCCAGACCTCCGAGGTCTCGCTCTCCCCGCGCATGAACGAGAACGGCGAGGAGATCGTCGGCTACACGGCGACGAACACCGTCAGCGCAAACATCCGCAAGCTCGCGGATGCGGGCGACGTCATCGACGCCGCGGTCGGCGCCGGCGCTAATCAGGTGTACGGGCCGAACCTGCTTTCTTCCGACCAGGACGCGGCCTACCGCAACGCGTTGAAGGCCGCCGTCGCCGAGGCCCGCTCCAAGGCGG
>Ga0184638_1000044_pt1 | contig 27010 bp, 28 predicted proteins | sample PLM31_50_b2_FD_133141 | JGI IMG/M metagenome (GOLD analysis project Ga0184638, IMG submission 133141) | Groundwater sediment microbial communities from an aquifer in East River, Colorado, USA - PLM3-1_50_b2 | ecosystem: Environmental > Terrestrial > Soil > Riparian zone | place: USA: East River... | reverse complement strand
GTCATACTGCTCGGCATCGGTATCGTGAGCGCGGTGACCCACACGCGCTCCAAGGATCGTCCCAAGGACCCCTCGGCCTGATCGGGCGCGCTCCCGGTCGGAAGCTTCATCTGAACGGCAGGGAAGATGATCACGAGTTCGCGTCGTGCTGCCTAACACGCGCCTGAAGCTGTCGGCGCCCGGCGTCTGAGGTAGAATTCCATTTGTGGTCATTCACGCTTGGCGCCGCAGCTTAGGCGCGCGAAGATTAGGGCTTGCTCACTTTATCTGAAGGAGCATGGCCTGCGACCACATCCACGGCATGCTGATAAGCGCGATCGCGTTCCAGGCCAGCATGAAGAAACGCATCTCCCAGTTGCTGTAGGGCCGGCTGCCCCAAATCACCGTGGCATCAATGGCGAACCACGCGGCGCTCACCAGCAGGAAACCGGCCAGCTCCTTCGCTCCCAAGAACCTCACGACCACCGCCGCTTCAAACAACAGCAGAACTACCATCAGGAGTTTGGCTGGAACCCGGCCGATTACGGTGGCCGTGGTACGCCGGCCGGTTGTGCGGTCAGGCTCCAAATCCATCACTTGGCCAAATACCTGCGAATGCATTGCAAACAGCGCGCCGAACAGCATCGTGGCCCAGGGGAGCAGCGGGACGTGATTCATCCAACTGCTCAGCAGAAACACGAACAGATACCCCGCTTGGTTCAGGAGCTCGAGCGGTGGGCGGGCCTTAAAACCGTAGCGCGGCCAGTTATAGAGCGCCGCCGCGGCAATCATGCCGGCGAAGCACAGCAGCATCTTCGCTCCGGCGAGAAAACTGAACGCGGCCACGAAAGGCGCCTGCACCAGCGCGATGCGGAGTGGCAGTCTGCGCAATTGCTCCGGCGTGCCGCGCGCGCCAAACAGAAACGTGCCTTTGCGGGGATTGAGGCGGTCGGCTTCGTAGTCGACGATGTCGTTCCAGCCGTAGAGCAGCAGGCCCATGGGAAAGCTGACGTAAAGAGCGCCCAGCCAGAAGGCGAGGGAGTGAAAGACATCTCGTTGCGCCAGCGGCAGCATGTAAAACGCAATTGCCGTGAGCCACAGGCCAGGACGGGACGCTTGCAGAAGGAAAACGAGCTCGGAGCGTAGGGAGGTGCGCATCGCCTCTCGTAGGGACCGTGGTTGTCCACTGGGATATTATCCGCGCGGTGGTCAGCGGTCTAACACGCCTGAATGTGTCGGCGCGGGTAGATTGAGGAATGAACAGCGCGCTCCGTTAGGCAGCACGACACCTGAGCGAACGAAGGAGGCTTTATGGAGAAGGCTGGTCGTGTCCGACAGCTGTACGGCTACACAGTATGCCTTATTGCCGTCATTACCGGGCTCATCAGTATCGCCGGCCTCCTCAACAACGCCTTCGATCTATCAAAGCCGCTCGCCGCTGATCGTGGATTCGAGGTCTCCTTGACCTCATTCGAGGCCTATAAGGCAACACGCGACCGGCGGTTGCCTACTGCGGACCGTTCACCAGCGGACACAACGTCCGAAGCCACCCTCCGCGCACGTTACGAGACCCTACGTGCCGACAGAATCGCGCAACGCCGCTTCGAGGCTTGGAAGGGCCTTGTGACGAAACTCATCCTTCTGGTGGTGGCCGTCGCGCTGTTTGTGACGCACTGGCGCTGGCTGCAACGGCTGCCAGACCCCCTTCCATGAGCTACGATGAGCTACGATTGCGCGCGCTTCAAGGCGGGCCCGGCACCGATTAGGTTTCTCGGCGTCGAGTAGCTCCGGACGGGTGGCCGAGTGGCTGAAGGCGCACGCTTGGAAAGCGTGTTAACGGGCAACCGTTACGTGGGTTCGAATCCCACCCTGTCCGTCTCACCGTCGCTACGTGGTAAGACGCTACGTTGTACGTACGACGTAGCGTCGTAGCGTCGCGCAACGGTGCAGGACAGGTGGGTGAGCGGTTGAAACCGCCGGTCTCGAAAACCGGTATGCCCGCAAGGGCATCGAGGGTTCGAATCCCTCCCTGTCCGTATGCCCACTCTACTGAGTCTGGTCGCGCCGCTCTGCCTGCTGCAATCCGTCGAATACCGCTCACCCGCGGGCGTGGAGTACCGCGCGCAGCGCGACACCGGCGCGATCGCGCGCGCCGAGAGCGCGCTCGGGGCCGACCCGCGCAACATGGATCGCATCATCGCCTTGGGCGTGGCGCAGTCCGGCGTGCGGCACTATCGGGAGGCGATCACGACGTTTTCGCGCGGCCTGAAGATCGCGCCGAACAACGCGCTGCTCTATCGCTGGCGCGGGCATCGCTACCTCTCGACGCGGCAGTTCGACCGGGCGCTGGACGATCTGACGCGCGGCGCCCGGCTCGACAGCACCATCTACGGCATCTGGTATCACCTCGGCATCGTGAAGTTCGTTCGACGCGATTTTCCCGGTGCCGTGGACGCGTTCTCGCGCGCGCTGCCCATCGCGCCCGACTCCGGCGAGCGCGCGGGCGCGACCGATTGGCTGTGGATGTCGCTGTCGCGCGCCGGCCGCGGCGCCGAGGCGCAGGCCTTGCTCGATCGCCGGCCCGATGTGACCCCGGGCGGGAATGCCTATGACCAGCGCCTGCGCCTGTATCGCGGGCAGGTCTCGCCCGACTCCCTGTTCACGCCGGCCGACACGACCGACATCGCCGTGGCGACGCTGAGTTACGGAATAGGGAATTGGTACCTGGTGCGTGGGGATACGGCGAAGGCGCGACAGTGGTTCGAGCGCTCCGTGGCGTCCGGCGGCTGGCCGGCGTTTGGATTCATCGTCTCGGAAATCGAGCTGCGGAAGAAGTAACCGAGCGAATCAGTAGAGTCCGTCGGGCGCGAGCTTGAGGCCAAGTAGAGTCCGGGATTTTTCATCCATATACAGCACTTTGCGGCGGAGCATCGGGTCGTTCGTCGCACGGAGGTGCGCCAGGACGCCGTTGGGGTTCACCAGCAGCTGAGAAAACAACTCGGCGCGATCCTCATACGGATACGTCTGCGAGTAGGCGTTTAGAAAACCGGGACGACCGCTGCCGATTCTGGCTTTGTTCAAGAGTTCCGGCGTGTAGCTGTTGGCGTAGCCGGTGAACTGCTGTTCCCAATCGCCATCGACCAACGCGTCGATCCGCATTTCGGCCATATGATACAGCTCGTGCAGCACGGCTGACTCGAGGTAAGGACCCCTGACACCCAGACCGACATCGAGCATGAGCAGATTCAGTGGGGGCACCGGGATTCCGCCGATGCCTCGGTCGCCCGACTTCGCGCCGCCGCAGAGAATCACGTAGCGCAACCCCATCCGGTAGACAGTCGTGTACGGGAGCCGAGCGACGCCGGACGAAACGGGGCCGGCGGCCGTGACGGCTTGGTCGCTCGTGAGTGACCCGCAGAAGTATCGGCCGCTTTCGCCGAGCCGCACGTCCGCCTCCACGTAGCCGAGGCGGATCCCAAGCAAGGCCAGTCGCTGGTCCGCATGCCTCGTGTCCAACAGATGCAGACCCGGAAACCCAATGTCCTCAGCTGCGTGTAGGTCCGCGTCCGCGCGACTCTGGCCGAGGGCCAGATTGTGCCACGCGAGCGCGCCGAACGCGATCAGAGACAGGCGCGCGGCATTGTTTGTGTGCATGAGCCTAACATTGGAAACCGGGCAACGGCGGTCAAGCGGATTCCCCGTAGATTTACGGCATGACCGCGAACGAATTCCGCCGCATGGCGCTGAGCCTCCCTGACGCGATCGAGGCCGCGCACATGGGTCATCCCGATTTCCGGGTCGGCGGCAAGATCTTCGCGACCCTCGGGTATCCGGGAAAAAGCTTCGCGATGGTGGCGCTGACGCCCGACCAGCAGGAGCTGTTCGTGCGCACCGAGCCGAGGACATTTACGCCCGTGCCGGGTGGCTGGGGCCGCAAGGGCAGCACGCATGTGCTGTTGCGCACGGCCCGGAATGCGGCGGTGCGCGAAGCGTTAGACGTGGCTTACCACAACCGGGCCCCCAAGTAGTGCTGGTGCTGCGGAGCCTCTTTTTCGCGCTGATCCTGCCGGGCTCCGTCACGTTACTGATTCCGTACTTCATCCTGTCGGCGCGTGGCGGCATGGCCGTCCCGCGGTGGGGCCCCGTCCAGTATCTCGCGGGTCTCGTGATCGCCGCCGGGGCAACCGTGCTGATTCGCTGCATTGCCGATTTTGCCCGCATCGGTCGCGGCACGCTCGCGCCGGTTGATCCGCCCAAGACCCTCGTCGTGCGCGGCCTGTATCGCTACGTCAGAAATCCGATGTATGTCGGCGTTCTGGGCGTGCTGCTCGGCGAGGCGGCGCTGTTCCAATCCGTGGCACTGCTGACTTATACCGCCATCTGGTTTTTATTTGTGAACCTGTTCGTAATCTTCTATGAGGAACCCACGTTGCGCGCGCAATTCGGCGAGTCCTACGATCAATACCGCCGGTCGGTGGGGCGGTGGATACCAGGGAGAATAAAATGATGCGTGCCGGTCTGCTGGCGGTACTGTTGGCTCTGAACGTCGTCCGGGCGCATGCGCAAACGCAGCGCACCCTCTCGGCCAACGATCAGCGTGCGCGCGACATCTTCGAACAGCTCATCAACATCAACACGACCGGATCAAGCGGCAGCACGACAGCCGCGTCGAAAGCAATGGCGGATTGGCTGCTCAAGGCTGGGTTTCCCGCGGCCGACGTCCAGGTGATCGGCCCGGCGGAGTCGCGCAATTACAACCTCGTCGCCCGTTATCGTGGCACCGGCCGGGCGTCGCAGAGGCCGATCCTGCTGCTGGCCCACATCGACGTGGTGGAGGCGCGGCGCGAGGACTGGTCCGTCGACCCGTTCAAGTTCCTCGAACGCGACGGATTCTTCTACGGTCGCGGAACGATGGACGTGAAGGACGGCGCCGCCATCCTCGTCGCGACGCTCGCCAGGCTCAAGCAGGAGGGATACCGGCCGAATCGGGACCTGATACTCGCCCTGACGACCGGCGAGGAGGGCGGCAGCGACTACAACGGCGTGCAGTGGCTCCTCGCCAATCATCGCGATCTGATCGATGCGGCCTACGTGATCAACATGGACGCCGGCGATCCGGTGGTGCTGAACGGCAAGCGCGCATTCCGATCGGTTCAGGCCGCGGAAAAGGTGTACGTCACCTTCAAGCTCGAGGTGCACAATCCGGGCGGTCACAGCTCGCTTCCCACGAAGGACAACGCGATCTACCGCCTCGCGGCAGCCCTCGGCCGGCTCAGCGCATACGACTTTCCCGCGCAGCTCAACGAAATCACGCGGGCGTCCTTCGCCAGGTGGTCGCAGCTGCAGCAGGGAACGGTCGCCGCGGACATGAAGGCGGCCGCTCAGCCCACCCCGGATACGGCCGCCATCCGGCGACTCTCGGATGCGAGCCCCTTGTACAACGCGCAGTTCCGCACCACGTGCGTCGCGACCGAGCTGGCGGGCGGTCACGCGGAGAACGCATTGCCGCAGAGTGCGACCGCGACGATCAACTGCCGGATGCTGCCGGGCACGCCCCAGGACGAGGTGCAACGCACGCTCGTGCGCGTCGTTGCCGACACCGCGGTCGCGGTCAGCGTCGTGCAACCGGCGGTTCCCAGTCCAGCGGCGGCGCTCCAAGGCGAGGCCATGGACGCGATCGAACGCGTGACCAAGCGGCTCTGGAACATCCCCGTGATCCCGGTCATGGAGACGGGAGCCACCGACGGCCTCTTCCTCCGGAACGCAGGCCTTCCGGTCTATGGCGTTTCCGGCGTGTTCGTCGACATCAACGACATTCGCGCGCATGGCCGGGACGAGCGGATCGGCGTCCAGGACTATTACGACGGCGCCGAGTACATCTATCAGCTCGTGAGGGCGGTCTCGGGAGGGGCGGGGAGGTGACAGGTTCGAAGGCCAAGCCGCGCGGATTGGACGGCGTCGTTGCTGGCCAAACGCGCCTCAGTCACGTCGACGGTCAGGCCGGCGAGCTGATCATCGGCGGCTACCAGCTCAAGGAGCTGGCCGGCCGCGTCAGCTTCGAGGAAGCGGCGCAGCTGCTGTGGAGCGGCGCATTGCCCTCACGGGATGAGCTGGCGACGCTACGCCGCGAAATCGCCGATCTGCGCACCCTGCCTGCGGAGACCATGCGCGTCGTGCGAGCAGCGGCGCAGGCTCCACCGATCGATGCGCTGCGTATGGCGTGCGCCACGCTGTCGCTCGACCTCGCCCATCCCGACGACATTTCACCGGCCGCCGACATGCAGGCCGCGAAGCTGCTGACGGCGCGCTTTCCGACGGTAATCGCGGCGCACGCGCGGCTCAACGCGGGCAAGGAGCCGATCGCGCCGCGCGGCGATCTGCCGCACGCCGCGAACTTCCTCTACATGGTGCATGGCCGGGAGCCAGATCCGATCGCGGCCCGCGCCGTCGACACGTACTGGGTGACGGTGATCGACCACGGCATGAATGCGTCGACCTTCGCGGCGCGCGTCATCGCGAGCACGCGCTCGGACATGGTGAGTGCGGTGACGGGCGCGATCGGTGCGCTCAAGGGTCCGCTGCACGGCGGCGCGCCGGGTCCGGTGCTCGATATGCTCAAGGACATCCGGTCCGCTGATCGCGCCGAAGGGTGGGTGCGCACCGAGCTGGCAGCGGGCCGGCGCATCATGGGATTTGGTCACCGTGTCTACAAGGTCCGTGACCCGCGCGCCGAGGTGCTCAGCAAGGTTGCCGATGAGATCAGCTCGGCGGCGCTCGAGAACCGGAAGCTGTTCGATCTGGCTCGCGCCGCGGAGCAGACGATCGTGAAGGTGCTGGACGAGGTGAAGCCGGGGCGCAATCTGCGCACCAATGTCGAGTTCTTCACGGCGCTCGTGTTGCAGGCGCTGGGGCTCGACCCGCGGTCGTTTGTGGCCATTTTCGCGTGTGGTCGTGTCGCCGGCTGGTGTGCTCATGTCATCGAACAGCATGCCGAGGATCACTTGATTCGACCCCAGTCCGAGTACGTGGGACCGAGAGGACTGAAGGTCGTTTGACCAACCGAGTTCTCGTGGCAGCGGAACTCAAGAATCTTCTAGAGCCATCGCAGCTCGCAGACCTCGACATCACCTGGCTCGCCGCCGACCAACCCACGCCGAAAGGCGACTGGGTCGCGATCGTGCCCCTGTTGTCACGCTGGGTTGGCGGGACGGAGCTGAAGAACCTCCCCAACCTCCGCATCGTCGCGAACGTGGCCGTCGGCTACAACAACATCGATCTCGTCGCGGCGGAGATGCGCAAAGTGCTCGTCACCAACACGCCCGGCGTTCTCACCGAGGCCACGGCCGATCTCACCTGGGCGCTGATCCTCGCGACCGTGCGCCGGCTGATCGAGGGCGTAGACCTGGTGCGCAGCGGGCAGTGGGCCGGCTGGCATCCTGAACAACTGCTGGGGCTCGAGCTGCGGGGTCGGATCCTCGGTCTGTTCGGCGCCGGCAGGATCGGTCAGGCAGTGGGACGGCGCGCGCTGCCGTTCGGACTACGGATCCTGTACACGGCGCGGACGCCCAAGCCCGAGTTCGGGCGGGAAACCGGAGCGACGCGCGTCGACATGGGCCGATTACTCGCCGAGAGCGATGTCCTGAGCTTGCATGTGCCGTCAACGCCTGAGACCAAAGGCATGATCAACGCTGAATCGCTCGCGCGCATGAAGGCGGGCGCGATTCTGATCAATACGTCACGTGGTGATCTCGTCCGCGAAGAGGCGCTCGCGATGGCGCTCGAGCGGGGCCACCTCGGCGCCGCGGGGCTCGACGTCTACGCCGAGGAGCCGGCGATCCATCCGCGGCTGCTCGCGGCACCACGCGCGGTTCTATTGCCCCACATCGGCAGTGCCACGGAGGAAACCCGGCGCAACATGGCGGCGATCGCGATCGCGAACGTGCAGTCGGTGCTGAACGGACAGCCCCCTTCGACGCCGGTGTATTGAAGCGGCGGCGAGGTGAAACGGCGGCGAGGTGAAACGGCGGCGAGGTAAAACGGCGGCGATGGGGCGGCGAGACTAGCGCATCGAGTTCTTCAGTTTCCAGGTGAAGAAACGCGCGCGCTTCTGTTGTACCTCCAGCACTGAGAATGCGGCGGGCTTCAAGTATTCTAGCGCGGTGGCGACCTCCAGGGTGTATTCCAGTTCTGATAGCGATCCTAACGAGATATCTAGGAAGCGTCGAAATTCATTGCGCCCCTTACGGGATGCTCCCTCAACGATGTTTGCTGCTCCAGAGAATGCTGCGCGACGTGCTTGTGACGTAAGGCCGTAGAGCTCGTGCTTCGGGAAGGATTCCGTTGCCTTGTAGACCGCCAAAACGAGCTTGTGACACTCTTGCCATGCCAAGAATCGCTTGTGCGGTGCCATGGCCCAGAGTAAGTCAGAGCGACTAGACCATCACATCAATTCCTCGCAGCTCTCATGTTTTTGCCGCCCCTTCGCCGCCGTCGTTATCGCCGCCGCCTTCTCTCGCCGCCGCTGTCGATGTAGTTTTCAGCCCCGAGATGCCCCGGCCAAAAGCAGAAGCACGCACGATTCTCCTAGACGCCCGCGCCATGTCGCGGGCGTTGCAGCGTATGGCCGTAGAGATCCTCGAGCTGGCGCATGGAACGAGTGACCTCGTCCTGATCGGCATCCAGCGGCGCGGCGTCGAGCTGGCCGAGCGTATCGCCAAACTCATCGAAAAAGAGGAGGGCGCCGACGTGCCGCGCGGCGCGCTGGACATCACGCTCTACCGCGACGATCTGGAGACGGTGGGACCGAAACCGGTGATCGGCGAAACCCACCTGCCGGGTGATCTCACCGGCAAGCATGCGGTGATCGTCGACGACGTGCTCTACACCGGGCGCACCGTGCGCGCAGCGCTCGACGAGCTGGCCGATTTCGGGCGCCCCAAACGCATCTCGCTCTGCGTGCTGGTAGACCGCGGCGGCCGGGAGCTGCCGATTCAAGCTGATATCGTGGGCAAGTCGGTCAAGACGGGACCCGGCGAGCGCGTGGACGTGCAGGTGGAGGAGCTGGACGGCCGCGATCAGGTGGATGTGATCCGATGACCCCCCCCTCCCCGACCCTCGGCAAGGACCTGACGGGGCTCGAGCACATGACACCGGAGCAGATCCGGCTCATCCTCGATACCGCGGAGCCGTTCAAGGAAGTCTCGGAGCGGCCCATCAAGAAGGTGCCCGCGCTACGAGGCAAGACGATCGTCAACCTCTTCTTCGAAGCCTCTACCCGCACCCGCATCTCGTTCGAGTTCGCGGAGAAACGGCTCTCGGCCGACACCGTCAACGTCGCGGCCACCGGCTCGTCGGTCTCCAAGGGCGAGACGCTGGTGGATACCGCGCGCAATCTCGAGGCGATGCGGATCGACATGGTGGTGATCCGGCATCCGTCGTCGGGCGCCGCGGAATTCCTCGGCAACCGGATCGCGTCGAACGTGATCAACGCCGGTGACGGCAAGCACGAGCATCCGACGCAGGCGCTGCTCGATCTGCTCACGATCCGCGACAAGCATGGCAAGATCGAGGGACTCAAGGTCTGTCTCGTCGGCGACGTGCTGCATTCGCGCGTCGCCCGGTCGAACCTCTGGGGACTGACGAAGCTCGGCGCGGAAGTCGCCGTCTGCGGTCCGTGGACGCTGATGCCGCGCGGCATCGAAGAGCTGGGCGTGAAAGTCTTCGGGCGCATTGAGGAAGCCATCGAGTGGGCGGACGTGCTCAACGTCCTGCGCCTCCAGCTCGAGCGCATGGAGAAAGGCTTCATCCCGAGTCTGCGCGAGTACTATCGCGTCTTCGGGGTCACACCGGAGCGCCTCGAGCGCTCGCCGCGCGCGATCACGATCATGCACCCCGGCCCGATGAATCGCGGCGTCGAGATCGACTCGCGCGTCGCCGACGGACCGCACAGCGTCATCCTCGATCAGGTGACGAACGGCGTCGCGGTCCGGATGGCGGTGCTCTACCTGCTCGCCGGTGGTCGCGCGGAGCTCGCCGACGCCGCCAAGCGGGGAGCAAGCGAATGAGCCACGCTCTGCTGCTCCAGGGCGGCCGCGTCATCGATCCGAGCCGCGACATGGACGCCGCGGCCGACGTGCTGATTCAGGACGGCAAGATCGCCGCTGTTGGACGCGGGCTCTCCGCCCCTGATGGGGCGATCGTGCGCAACGTCAAAGGCAAGGTGGTCGTGCCGGGACTCGTGGATCTCCACGTGCATCTGCGCGAGCCCGGCAATGAGGATGAAGAGACGGTGGCGAGCGGCGCCCGCGCCGCGGCGGCGGGCGGGTTCACGGCGATCTGCGCGATGCCGAACACCGATCCGGTCACGGACAATCAGGCCGCGGTCGGATTCATCGTGCGCCAGTCGGGTCGCGCGGGGCTCGCGCGGGTCCATCCGATCGGGGCGGTCTCCATCGGCCAGAAAGGTGAGCGCCTCGCCGAGTTCGGCGAGATGGTCAGCGCGGGCGCCGTCGCCGTGTCGGATGACGGGAGACCGGTCGTCTCGAGCCACCTGATGCGCACGGCGCTCGAATACGCGCGCACGTTCCATATTCCGGTCGCCGATCACTGCGAGGACCCGACGCTGGCGGCGGGTGGGGTGATGCACGAGGGCCTCGTCGCCACGCGCCTCGGCCTGAAGGGGATTCCGGCCGCCGCGGAGGAGATCATGGTGGCGCGCGACGTGCTCCTCGCCGAGCTGACGGGCGGGCACGTCCATCTCTGTCACATGTCGGCGCGCGGCTCGGTCGCCATCATTCGTGACGCGAAGGAGCGCGGCATCCGCGTGACCGCGGAGGTGACACCCCACCACCTCACGCTCACCGATTACGCCTGCGAAGCGTACGACACTCACGCGAAGATGAATCCGCCGCTGCGCGAAGCCGCCGACATCGCCGCGCTGCGCGGCGCGCTCAAGGACGGTGTGATCGACTGCATCGCCTCCGACCACGCGCCCCATGCCTACGATGAAAAGGAAGCGGCCTTCGACGACGCCCCGTTCGGCGTCGTGGGCCTCGAGACCGCCTTCGCCGTCGCGCATACGGAGTTGGTGGGCGGCGGCGTCTTCACGCTCCCCGAGCTGATCCGCCGCATGAGCACGGAGCCGGCGCGGATCTTCCATCTCGCCGGCGGGACCCTCGCACCGGGATCGGTCGCTGACGTTACGGTGCTCGATCTCACCGCGAAGTGGTCGGTCGATCCGACGACGTTTCATTCGAAGAGCCGCAACACACCATTCGCAGGTCGCGCGCTGACGGGGCGCGCGGATCTGACCATCGTCGCCGGCGCCATCGTTCACGATCTGGAGTCCTCCCAGACGGCCGCGCGATGAACGCGCGCGCGGTGGCTCGGCGCATGGCGCTGTGCTGCCGGCACCTCGCAGCACGCGGACTGATTGCGGGCCGCGACGGCAATCTCTCCGTGCGTATCGGGACGGAACGCGTGCTCGTCACCCCGAGCGGATACATCAAAGCGCTCCTCAACCCGGCCGACATGGTGGAAGTGGATCTCGCGGGCACGCCACGCCGTAGCTCCCGCAAGCCTACCAGCGAGTTGGACTTACACCTGCGCATCCTGCGTCACCGGCCCGATGTGCACGCGGTGGTGCACGCTCATCCACCCACCGCAACAGGCTTCGCCGTTGCGGGCGTAGAGATTCCGGGCAACTTGTTGCCGGAGCTTGCCTTCGTGGTGGGCCCCGTGCCCTTGGTACCTTATGGCAAGGCCGGCACGCCCGAGTTGGGCGACCGCGTGGTCCCGTTCCTCAAGGAGCATAACGCGTTGCTACTCGCCAAGCACGGCGCCGTAACGATGGGCAGCACGCTCGACGAGGCCTGGATCCGGATGGAAACCCTGGAACACTCGGCGCGGATCATCGTTGCCGCGATGCGGCTCGATGCCTAAGGGACCGTCCAAGAGTGCTGCGGCAATCCAGCGGCTGCTGGAAGAGCGGCGTCAGTACGAGGCCTGGCTCGCGCGGATTACCGCGACGGCGGACTCGGCACCGGAGCATGTCCGCACGCGGGTGCGCGCCGACTATGAAGCCCGGCTCAAGGCCGTCACCGAAGAGCTGAGGGCCCACGCGGAAAGCGCGCGCCAGCTCATCGCGCAGCGCAAAGAAAACCTCCTGGAGCTCCAGAAGAAGGAAAAGGCGGCCGCCGAACGGCTGGCCGAGACCGAGCTGCGCCACGAAGTCGGCGAATACGATGAGGGGCAGTGGTCGCAGGTGCACAAGGATGCGCTGGCCGACCTCGGCGCCGTGCGCGACGAGTTGCTCGACGTCGAGCGCGACATCACCAGGCTCGAAGAGCTCGACGCGCTGGTGAAAGCCAAGCCGGCGCCGCCCCGACCCGCTGACCGGCGGCCCGTGCCCGAGAAGCGCAAGACGCCGATCGATGAGCTGGCATTTCTGAAGTCCGTCTCGGAAGACGACAAGAACGCCCCGTCGCCGCGGCGGGCGAGCGGGGCGCAGTTTCAACCCGACGATCCCATGGACGCCACGCCCCTCGCACCGATCGACGAGAATGCGCCCGTCGAAAAGACGCTGAAGTGCCGGGACTGCGGAACGATGAACCTGGCGACGGAGTGGTACTGCGAGAACTGCGGCGCGGAGTTGGCCGCGATGTAGTTACGACGCTTTTGCCCGCAACCGTTTCACCAAAGCCGCAAGGCGGGACTTCTGCCGAGCGGCGACGTTTTTGTGGATCAGGCCTTTGCGTGCGGCGCGATCGAGGACGCGCGCAGCCAGCGCATACGCGGCAGCTGCGGCATCGGCGGTCGCGGCGACGCGGACGTGCTTCAACGCGGTGCGCAACGAGGAGCGCTGCGCCCTGTTGCGGACCGTGCGGGTACGCGCCTGGCGCATCGCTTTTTTCGCGGATTTGATCTTCGGCATGGCGCAGAAGCTAGAGGGTAAGTTGCGTCGGGTCAAGGCTCTACGTTATCTTAGGCCGTGCCACTCGAGGATATTCTCCTACAGATCCCCGTGCTGTTGTTTTCGATCGTGGCGCATGAATATGCCCACGCCGAAGCTGCCTACCGCCAGGGTGACTCCACCGCCTACATGCTGGGGCGACTGACGCTGAATCCCCTGAAGCACATCGACCCGTTGATGACGATCATCTTGCCGACGGTGCTCATCTTGAGCAGCGCGCCGTTCGTGTTCGGCGCCGCCAAACCGGTGCCCGTCAATCCGCGCAATTATCGGCGCTATGTGCGCGGGGACATCATCGTGTCACTCGCCGGAATCGCGACGAATCTCGGGTTGTTCATTGTCAGCGCCATCGTATTCGTCCTCGTGGGAATGCTGGGGCATGCGTTCTCCAGCCCCTCCCCGACGCTCGGGCTGCTGCAGCGGATGATGTTTTGGGGGATGTACCTCAACGTGGTGTTGGCGTGCTTCAATCTCATTCCCATTCCGCCGCTCGACGGCAGTCATGTGCTCAAGCAGCTGCTGCCACCCGCCGCTGGAATGCGGTATCGCCAGCTCTACGCGTTCGGCATCATTCCCATTCTGCTCGTGATGTGGCTGCTCCCCGGGGTCATCAACGTCTTCATGTGGCCGGGGATCAAGCTGATCGGTTTCGCGCTCAACGTGGTGTTGCCTCTCAGGTTGCCGGGAGGACTTCCCCCATGGATTCTGTCGTGACCAGCCCGATCATGCGCGAGCAATCGGGCTTCGTCGTCGAGCTGGAGAAGTTCTCCGGTCCTCTGGATCTACTGCTGCATCTGATTCGTGAGGACGAGGTCGACATCACCGACCTCCCGATCGCGAAGATCGCGGACCAGTTCCTCTCGGTGATCAGTGACCTGGGCCTCAATCAGGCGGCCGACTACCTCGAGATGGCCGCGCGACTGCTGCGCATCAAGGCGCAGATGCTGTTGCCGCGGCGGCTGGGGGATGATGAGTGGGAAGACCCGCGCGCCGAACTGGTGCGGCGGCTGCTCGAGTATCAGCAGATCCGCGAGCTGGTGGACTGGCTGGGGCGGGCCGCTGAGGTGCGCGCCGAGCGGTTCGGCCGGGGCTACGAGGCTCCTCCGCCCGACGCGCCGCCCGCGCCCTTGCAGATCGATTTGAACGACCTCCTGGCGGCGGCCGAGCGCGTCATCGCGCTCATCCCCGAGCCGATGCTGCACCGAGTCGTGCCTCGGCCGCTCGATGTCGAGGGGGCGACCGCGCGGATCCAGGCATTGCTCGAGGAGCGCGAGACCTTCGGATGGGTTGAGGCCGTCGGTCCGCAGGCTACGCTGGTAGATGTGCTCTCGACGTTCATCGCCTTGCTCGAGCTCGCCAAGCGCAGCTCGCTCACGCTGTCGCAGCCTGAACCGTTTGGCCCGATGGTGATCACGCGTGCAACCACTCGCGAAGCTGCTTGAAGCCGCGCTGTTCGCGGCGTCGCGTCCCCTGACGGTCGAAGAATTGGCATCGCTCGAACCGGAGACGGGGGAGAGCGGCGTGCGCGCCGCACTGGCCGAGCTGCGCACGGTCTATGGCGATGAACACGGCGTCGAGCTTGTGGAGATCGCCGAAGGGTGGCAGTTCCTCACGCGCCGCGAGTACGCGGAGACGATCGAGCGCGCGCAGTTCGCGCTGCGTCCCCGGCGTCTCTCGCCCGCGGCGCTGGAAACCCTCGCGATCATCGCCTATCGGCAGCCCGTGGGGCGGCTCGAAGTGGACGAAATCCGTGGGGTCGATTCCGGTGCCGTGATGGACAAGCTGGTGGAGCGCGGGCTCATCGAAGTCGTCACGCGCGGCGAAGGTCTCGGCCGCCCGCTGCTCTACGGTACCACACCGCCGTTTCTGGAGATTCTGGGACTGAAAGATCTGGAGGATCTGCCGCGGCTCGAGGAGCTGTCGGTGGCTCTCCGGCGCCCCACCCCCGTCGACGAACCCGAATGACGCTCATGCGCCTGCAGCGCGCCATGGCGCGCGCGGGCGTCACATCGCGCCGCAAGGCGGAGGACTTGATCCGTGCCGGCCGCGTGCGCGTCGATGGCGAGACCGCCACGATCGGCATGAGCGTCGATCCCGACTCCCAGAAGATCACCGTGGACGGCCGCGCCGTGCGCAGCGCCACGCGCACCACGTGGCTCGCACTCAATAAACCGCTCGGCTACGTCGTGAGCCGCTCCGATCCGGAGGGACGGCGCACAGTCTTTGGGCTCCTCCCCAAGGTGCCGGGTCTCACGTACGTTGGACGGCTGGACGTAATGACCTCCGGGCTGCTGCTCCTGACCACTGACGGCGCGGCGGCCCACCGGCTCATGCATCCGCGTTACGAAGTGCCGCGCACCTACTGGCTCGGCGTGCACGGGGCCGACGCCGCAGCGATCCGCGAAGCGCTGGCACGGCGCATTGTGATCGACGGGCGCGCCGTCCGCGTCCTCGAGTCGCGCGTCCGGCCTGCTGCGGGGGGGCGAAAGGGGCGGGGGGGGCAGTCGGTCGAGATCGAGTTGACGCTCGCCGAAGGCCGGCAGCGCATCGTCCGGCGGATGGCCGAGGCTCTCCACCTCAAAGTCGAATGGCTGCACCGCGTCGCGTACGGCCCTGTGCGGCTCGGGAAGCTCCCCGAAGGCAAATGGCGAGAGCTGACGCGGCAAGAGATCGGAGCGATCGAGCAGCTGAAGACCTGATGATGGCGATCGACACGGGAGTAGTGGACCGCGCACTGGGCGCGATCGGCACGACGTTCCGGCTGACGCGTCTCTATCCGCCGTCGCATCCGGCGGTGCTGGAAGCCATGCGCCAGATCACCGCCTGTTTGCCGGGAGTGGCCGCGCTCGGGACCGTGGAGTGGAAGATCGGCGCCACCGGTCTGCACTGGCACGGACAGCACCTGCTGCCGCGCAACACACAGGTCGCAGAGCTGGCTGGATTGCTGTTCGCGCGCGGCATCCGCGGGATCCAGGTCAATCCGGGCGTCACGCCCGAGCACTGGCTCGGACTGTTCGGTGTGGCGGTGGGCAATGTTGCGCCCGATGATTCGGTGTTGGGCCGGATCACGGTGCATCTGGGCCGTCGTGCGACGCAGCGCCTCTCCGCGGCGCGTGCGCTCGACTCCGAGCTCGCTCCGGCACCCCCCGCCGCCCCTTCGCCGCCGCCGCCCGATGCCCCTTCGCCGCCCGCCGCCGCCGCCGCCGCCCCCGCTTCGCAGCCGCTCGCGGGCAGCGTTTTCCGGCCGCAGGCCCTGCCTGCGGACGTCGAGGCGCGCCGCGCGGTCGCGGCACTCCAGACGGCGGCCACGGCGGACGAGCAGCGCGCGATTATTGAACAGTTGCAACGTCTCACACCGGAACTCATCGCGCGGCGCGACATCGGCGCCATCGCGGAAGTCGTGGCGGGTCTCGACCGTTCCCTCGGCAAGATTCAAGATCCCGAGATCCAGGAAGCCATCGGCGGTGTGGCGGGGACGCTTGCGGACGAGGCTATAGTGGAGCGTATGGTCGAGCGGCTCGGCCAGCCGCGCGTGCCTCCCGCCGAGCGCGCGCATCTGGTGCGGGCCGTTGGAGCGCTGGGCGCGGTCTCCGCTGGGCTCGTCGTGGATGCCTATCTGCACGCCGCACCGGAGCTGCGCGAAGCGTATCGGGCCGCGATGCGCGAGGCGGGCGAGCGGACGGTCGAGCTGTTGCAGAGCAGAGTCGCGAGCAAGGTACCCGAAGTGGTGGCGGCCGCCGCGGAGTTTCTCGGCTTGAGCGGCAGTCCGGGGGTTGGCGAGACACTGATCGGACTGACGCACCACAGTGACGAGCGGGTGCGCGAAGCGGCGCTGCTGGGTCTTGCCGAGCTGGGCGGACGGGAGATTTCGCGGCCGGCGATGCCGGCGCTCAAAGACGAGTCGGTGCTCGTGCGCAGCGCGGCCGCCCGCGCGATCGCGGCGGCGGGTGACGTGGGGGCGACCACGGTTCTCATACGGCGGCTGGAGCAGGAGATGGATGAAGGGGTATTGGCTGCGTTGCTGAAAGCGATCGGCCAGCTGGGCGCCAAGGAAGCGTTGGAAGTGCTGGCCAAGTTTGCAGAGCCGGGTGGCAAACCGCGCCGCACGCCGTTCGTGCGGGCCGCGGCGATCGAAGGCCTGGCGTGCCTCGATCGCGTCGAGGCCAAGGCGCTACTGGAGCTCTACTCTCGTGACAAGGAGCCGACGGTGAAGCGAGCAGCCGAGGCGTCGCTGAGATGACGACGCGCGCAGTCAAAACGAGCGATGCGGCGCTCGCGCAGACCATTACGCGCGAGGTCGCCAAGCGCGTCGTGGGCCAGGAGGTCATGGTCGAGCGGCTGTTGATCGGCCTGCTGACCGGGGGCCACATCCTGCTCGAGGGGGTGCCGGGACTCGCCAAGACGCTCGCGGTAAAAACCGTCGCCGAGTCCCTGAAGCTCAGCTTCTCGCGCATCCAGTTTACACCCGACCTCCTCCCGGCCGACGTCATCGGCACGATGGTGTTCGATCAGCGCTCGCAGGAGTTCTATCCCAAGAAGGGACCGCTGTTCGCGAATCTCGTCCTCGCCGATGAAATCAACCGCGCGCCGGCGAAGGTGCAGTCGGCGCTGCTCGAGGCGATGCAGGAAAAGCAGGTGACGATTGGCGGCGAGACGTTCTTCCTCGGGGAGCCGTTCCTCGTCCTCGCGACGCAAAACCCGATCGAGCACGAAGGCACCTATCCCCTCCCGGAGGCACAGCTCGACCGCTTCATGCTGAAGGTGCGCGTGGGCTATCCCTCGCGCGATGCGGAGAAGGAGATCGTGGGGCGCATGGCGTCGGGCCGGCCCATCGAGGTGCAGCGCATCGCGGAGGCCGACGATATCCTGGCCGCGCGCAGCGCGATCGCCGAGCTGTTCATGGATCAGAAGGTCGTCGATTACATCGTCGATGCCGTGCGCGCGACGCGCGAGCCGCAAACCGTCGGGCTGCCGGAGCTGAAGCCCCTCATTGCGTTTGGCGCCTCGCCGCGCGCCTCGATCTACCTCGCGCAGGCCGCGCGCGCCCACGCGTATCTGCGCGGCCGGGCGTTCGTCGTGCCGGAGGACGTGAAGGCGATGGCGTTCGACGTGCTGCGCCACCGCGTGCTGCTCACATTCGAGGCGGAAGCCGAAGACATGACCGCCGACCAGGTCATCGCGCGCATCCTGGAGGCCGTGGGCGTGCCGTGACATTCGAAGGCAAGGATCGCCGGCGCAGCTCGACTCCCTCCGTCCGGGCGCGCCGGCGGGCCGTGTCCCCGGAAGTGCTTCGGCATGTGAAGGGGATCGAGCTCCGCGCCCGCAGCCTGGTCAATACGCTGTTCACCGGCGAGTACCGGTCGGTCTTCCGCGGGCAGGGAATCGAGTTCGCGGAAGTCCGCGCCTACCAGCAGGGCGATGACTTCCGGGCGATCGACTGGAACGTCTCGGCGCGGATGGGCCATCCCTTCGTCAAGACGTTCATGGAGGAGCGCGAGCTCACGCTCCTCCTCATCGTGGACCAGTCCGGTTCGCTGCACTTCGGCCGCCCCTACACCAAAGCGGGGCTGGCGGTGGAGGTCGCCGCCGTGTTGGCGCTCGCCGCCGCGCGACACAACGACCGCGTCGGCGCGCTGCTCTTTGCCGACGCTCCGGAGTACGTGGTACGACCCGCGAAGGGCCGCGCGCACGCGCTTCGGGTCATCCGTGACCTGGTCGCGTTCGCGCCCCGCGGCCGGGGCACGAACCTCGGCGGGGCGCTGAATTATGCCGCGAAGCTGCTGCGTCACCGGGCCATCATCGTCGTACTCTCGGACTTCAGGGCCGAAGGGTGGGAGGAGCCGCTCGGCCAGCTGGCCGCGCGCCACGAAGTCGTTGCGATCACCGTCGACGATCCGCGGGAATACGATCTCCCCGACGCCGGTTGGGTGGAGCTCGAAGACGCCGAGACGGGGCAGCGACTGCTCGTGGACACGAGCCACACACCCACGCGAACGCGGATCCGTGTCGCGGCCGAGCGGATGCAGCAGGAACGCACCCGCAAGCTGGTTCAGGCCGGTGTGGATCGCGTGTCGCTCCTGACGACCGTCCCCTACGGTGTCCCGCTGCGGCGCGCGTTCGCCGAGCGAGCGCGACGAATGAGCCGATGATCCTGGCGCCACTGCTGCTGTGCGTGATGCAGGCCGACGGCTGGATCGCGCGCCCGAATCAACCCACCGTCGGCGACACGATCCGGCTCGAGCGTACGATCGCGGCACCGCCAGGCTGGCGCCTGCGAACCGGCAAGCTCCCCTCCGGAACAGTCGCGGAACCGCTGGGCGATGCTGTCGTCTTCGCCTCGTCCGCTTCGGGCGCCTGGATCGTTCGGTACGCGGTCGTTGCCTGGGCGCCCGGCGAGATCTCGCTCGACATGCCGCCGCTCTGGCGCCTCGGACCCGACGGCTCGGCCGATTCGCTTGCCGGCGGCAGAGCGACGTTCCACGTGGCCAGCGTCATCCCTGACAGTGTGCGAGCGCCGGCGCCGCAACCATCGCTCGGGCCCCTGCGTCTGCAGCGGGCCAGTGCCATTCCAGTCATTGCAGCGGTGCTGCTCGCCGCCGGGGCGTTGCTGCTACTGATCGGCTGGAGGCGCCGGGGTCCGCGTGTCGTGACCGGCGGTCCCGCGCTGGCACGCGATGCCGAGATTCCGGATCAACGCTGGCTTGCGGCGGGAGAGCCGAAGGCCGTCGCGGCGCGGGCCGCGCAGCGGCTGCGCAGCGCGGTGGCGCGCGCCATCCCCGATGCGCATGAGGCATTGAGCACCACGGAATGCCTTGCCGCGATCGAGCGGGCGTGGCCCAATGCGCCGCTCCGCGATCTGCGTGAGCTGCTCCTGGCGCTCGATCAGGTGGCGTTCGCGACGGCGCACGGCGTGGACGTCGCGCCGCTCGCCGCGCGCGCGCGTGACCTGACGCGCGAGTTGGGCGGGACCGGCGTGAAGGGCCGATGAGCTTCGCGCGACCGCTCCTGCTGCTGCTGCTCGCGGCGCTGCCGCTGTGGTGGTGGTGGCGCGCGAAGCGGCTCAGCCGCCTCGCCGGCGCGCCGATGAGCGACGTGCGGCCCGCGATGGGTCCCGTCGAGCGGCTCTGGGTGGCCCGGCTGCCGGTCTCGCTGCGCTCCATCTGCCTCGCCGCCTGGATCATCGCGGTGGCGGGTCCGCGGCTCGGCGCGGCGCGGACCGAGCTGCGCAGCGAGGGCATCTCGATCATGCTCGCGCTCGACATCTCGAGCAGCATGCTGGCCGAGGACTTTTCGCCCCAGAACCGGCTCGACGTGGCACGGCGCACCGCCATCGAGTTCGTGCGCGCGCGGAACTCCGACCGGATCGGCCTCGTGGCGTTCGCCGGGCAGGCCCTCACCCAGGTGCCGATCACGACCGACTATCCCGTGGTCGAGCAAGCGATCCGGCGGCTACGCGTGGGCATCCTCGAGGACGGCACGGCGATCGGCACCGGGATCGCGACCGCGGCCAACCGGTTGCGGCGCGCACCGGGCAAGAGCAAGGTGTTGGTGCTGCTCACCGATGGCGTGAACAACAAAGGCACCGTGGACCCCCGCACCGCGGGGGACGCGGCGGGCGCGTTTGGGATCCGCATCTACACGATCGGTGTGGGAACGCAGGGCGAAGCACCGGTCCCCACGGGGCAGGGGCCGCTCGGCTTGCGCTACGAGACCATGCCCGTGAAGATCGACGAGCCGCTGCTTGGAGACATCGCGCGGAGCACGGGCGGGCGCTACTTCCGCGCCACCGACGCGGCCTCGCTCTCCAACATCTTCGCCGAGATCAACCGGCTGGAGAAGACACCGGTCCTGCAGGCCGCGTACCGTCGGTACGACGAGGCGTATCGTTGGCCGCTCGGCCTCGGGTTGCTGGCCCTGGCGCTCGAGCTGGTGGTGGCGGGTACGTTCGCGGTGCGCGTGCCATGATCACGTTCGACGCACCCGTCGTCGGCGCGCTCGCACCGATCGTCGCCGGGGCCGTCTGGGCAGCCGCGGCATGGGCTCGCCGCGCCCGCCTGCGCCGCGCGGCCGCATGGTCGGAGTCGACGGCGCGGATCGCGCGCGCGGCGGGACGGTTCGGCGCGCCGGCACTCGGTCTGGCCGCGGGGCTGGCGGCGCTGGCGCTGTCGGGCCCGCGCTGGGGCGAGGAACGGATCGTCACCGAGACGCGGGGCCTCGATCTGGTCGTGGCCATCGACATCTCCCGCTCCATGCTCGCGGAAGACGCGAAGCCGAGCCGCTTGGGCCGGGCACTGCGGGAAGCGCGACGCCTGGTACAGGATCTCGACGGCGATCGGCTCGGTCTCACGACGTTTGCGGGGGCGAGCTACATCCTGTCTCCTCTCTCCGTGGACGGGTCTGCCCTCACCCTATACCTCGACGCGCTCGACCCCGACGTTGCGTCCGAGGGAGGAACACACCTCGCGGCGGCGATATCCCAGGGCATCGATGTGCTGCACGCGAGTCAGGAGATCGGTGACCGGGTGCTCGTGATTTTCACCGATGGTGAAGGCCACGATTCGCTGGGGGGGGCCCTGGCGGAAGCACGGCGCCTCGCGGGACTCGGCATTCATCTGATTGTTGTGGCCGAAGGTGGACGGGAGCCCGCGAGGATTCCGGTGCGCGACGACCGCGGCACGTTCGTCGCCTGGCAGCAGGATGCATCGGGGAACGCGATCGGGACACGCCGCCGGGACGACGTGCTCAGCGCGATCGCGGACGCGGCGCAGGGCACGATCGTGGCGGCGGAGCTGCCGGATCAGGCGGGCGCGGTTCGCGATCTGGTCGCGTCGTACAAACGCGCGACGGCCACCGATAGTCGCACCCAGCGCGGGCGGCCGCGCGCCTGGATCGCGCTGTTGCTCGCGGGACTGGTACTGGCGACGCAGACGCTCACGCGGCGCACCGCGGCCTTGATCGGCGTCCTCCTGGTGCTCGTGCCCGCTGTGGCGGCACAAACGCAGCGCCCGCGATCCGCGGCCGAGAAGGCATGGGACCAGGGCGATCCGCGCGCGGCCGCCGCGGCGTATCTCGCCGATCTGAAGATCCATCAGGACGACGACACCGCCTGGTACAACACGGGGACAGCGGCTCTCGCGGCCGGCGATCCGGCGCTCGCGCGGTCGAGTCTCGCCCGCGCCGCGGCGTCGCTCGATCCCGAGCTGCGCTTCCGCGCGCTCTACAATCTGGGTCTGCTCGGGCTGCTCCGGGCGAGAGCCGACAGCGCGAACCGCGAGACCTACCTCGCTGATGCCGAGCGCGCCTATCGAGAGGCGCTGCTGCTCAAGCCGTTTGACACGGCCGCGAAATGGAATCTCGAGCTGGTGAACCGAATGCGAGGCGGTGGTGGACAGGCGAATAAGCCCAGCCCGCCTCCTCCACCCTCTCCCGGCGATGGCGGCGGCGGAGGGCAACCGCCCCCACCACCGCCGCAGGCCGGAAACTCGGGTGGCATGAGCGAATCCCAAGCCGATCAGGTGTTGCGATCCATCGGTCAGGAAGAGCTGCGGACGCGTCGAGACCGCACTGGCCGCACGCGCCGCGCCGCCGCCGCGGGAGTGAAAGACTGGTGATTCTCTCTCTGGTGACGGCGCTGGTCGTCCTGCAGGGCGCGGAGGTCACGGCGAGCGTGGATCGTACCCGCCTCCGCGTGGGCGAAGCGCTGCAGTTGACCGTGCGGGCGCGCACGCGCACGGCGGACCCGGTGGAAATCATGCTGCCGCCGCTCAACGGCTTCGCAGTTGTGGGCTCGCGCGACATGACGGAGGTCGCGTTCAGCGGCGGGTCGGGGTCCATCCGCACCACCGTGCGCGAGCTGCAGCTGCGCGCCCAGCAGCCGGGGGCGTTGTTGATCGGACCCGTGCGCGCGCGCCAGGGCGCGAGCGTCGTTTCCACTGACCCGATTCTCGTCACGGTGGACAGCGCGGCGGACCGAACGGCCCTCTCCCTGAGCCCCCTGGTGCGCGCACTGCTCGAGAGCACACCTCCACCGGTGTCGCGCCGCCCCGATCGCGTGGCGTTGACGATGCTGGTGCCGAGCGACACGGTATTCACCGGGCAGCAACTCGACCTGCTTGCGGTTGCCTGGATCCCGCGCGAGCTCCGGGAGCGGATGCGGCGGCCGCCCCTGCTGACGCTGGTCACGCCCGAAGGCGCATGGGCGTATCCCGCCACGGTATCATCAGGGGTCGCGATGTCGCGCCAGGTGAGCGGCCGGTGGTGGGATCTGTTCATGAGTCACCAGGTTGTTTTCCCGCTCGTCGCCGGGCGACTGATTATCCCGCCCGCATCTGTGGAGTACGCGCTCCCCGTGACGTTCTCGTTTTTCAGCCGGGAAGAGCGGTACGCGCTGCGCAGCGACTCGATCGCGATTGCCGTCTTGCCACTCCCGCCTGCGAACCCTCCCACGAACGTCGTCGGCCAAGCGTTGCGTCTCGATCTCCGCGTCGATCCGGCGTCGACTCGCGTGGGCGAGCCGATCGAGGCGTCGGTCACGATCAGCGGCGTCGGGAACGTGGCGCTCTGGCCGCCGCCCGAGCCCGCGCTGAAATGGCCGGCGGGATTGCGGGTGTATCCGGCGCAAACGGAAGTGCGCGTGGCTCCGGACGCGGGGCGCATCGCCGGCAGCAAGACGTTCCACTTTCTCGCCGTCCCTGATTCGTCCGGCAACTTCGTGCTGCCGGCAGTGCGCTATACGTACTTCGATCCGAGCACCGGTCGCTATGAGGTAGCCACCGGCGCGCCGCGCGCGCTGGCGGTGGCGCCGGGCGCCGAGCCGCGCGCCGCGCGTGTGGTGCCGACGCTGATGTCGCGCCGGGGCGAGGGCCAGGCCGATCGCCTCAGCCGACGGGTTGGTGGGGCAGGGTGGCTCGCGATGCTGCTCCTTCCTCCTTTGATCGCCTGGTTCGCGCGCAGGCGTTGGCGTAGCGCTCCAGCGACTGCCGTAGCAGCGGGACCCGAGCTGACGCCGTTGGGCCGGCTCGAGCGGGAATTCCTGGCGGTACTCGCCAGTCACGTATCCGATCCATTCGCGCGCGACGGCGACGGACTCGCGCAGGCGCTCCGGGCGGCAGGGGTGGACAGCGCCGTCGCCGACCACGTGAAGCGACTCCGCGACCGGCTGCGCGCGGCGCGGTACGGACCGCGAGGACTGGGGGACGCGGCCGAGCTCGAGGCTGAGATCGCGCAGGTGCTGCGCGTGTTGGGGGCCGAGGGACACGGGGGAACGAGGCGACCACACGCGATCCTGGCGACTGTCCTGCTCGTTATGGTAGGTCCACTCCAGGCCCAAACCCCCAGCGCCGAAGCCCTATTTGAGGCGGGTGCATTGCGCGCCGCTGCCGATTCGTTCGCTGCGCGGGCCGCCCGCGACCCGCGCGATCCCGCACACTGGTACAATCTGGGCGCCACCCTCTATCGCGCCGGCGCCGACGGCAAGGCGACGGCGGCGTGGACGCTGGCGGCGCGGCTCGCGCCGCGCGATCCCGCGATCCGCCGCGCGCGCCGGTTACTTCCCTCGGCGGACCCCATCACCGAGCAGCTGCTGCGAGTGGGCTGGGCGACGCCCGCGGAGTGGGCGATCCTTGGCGCGATCGGTTGGTTCGTGCTCTGGTTCGCCGTGTCGATCGGGACTCGGCGACGCGTCGTCCTGGCGCTCCTGGCCGCCGTCGTACTCAGCTCGGCGATCCTTGGAGCGATCGAATGGCGGCGCCGCGATCTTCCTGTTGTCGTGGTAACAGTGGAAGGGGCGGCCGTGCGCACGTCGCCGTACGGCGGCGCGACGGCGGCGGCCACGATTCCGGGGGGCGGTGCGCTGCTCGCCGGCCGGAGCTATGGTCCGTGGCGGGAAGTGCACCGCGATGACGGCATCCACGGCTGGGTCCTCGGAGAGGAGATCGCTGGACTGTGAGTGTGCTCACGGGCGCGCGTGTGCAGGTGCTCGCGGACGCCGTCGCCGATCAAATCGCCGCCGGTGAAGTGGTCGAGCGGCCGGCCTCGGTCGTCAAGGAGCTGGTGGAAAACGCGCTCGATGCAGGCGCGCGCGCCGTGCGCGTGGAGCTGGAAGACGGCGGCAAGACACTGATCCGCGTGAGCGACGACGGCGTGGGCATGGACTCGGGCGACGCGCGACTCGCCCTGCAGCGCCACGCGACGAGCAAGATTCGTACGGCCACCGATCTCATCGGCGTCGCCACGTTCGGGTTCCGCGGCGAGGCGCTGCCCGCGATGGCATCCGTCTCCCGGTTCGAGCTCGAGACTTCCTCCGGCAGCGACGAGGAAGCCACGCGGCTGCGCGTGACGGGCGGCAAGCTCGACGGCGCGGATGACACCGCGCGCCAGCGCGGCACGACCGTGACGGTGCGCGGGTTGTTTTACAACACGCCCGCGCGCCGGAAATTTTTGCGCGCCACGGCGACGGAGACGCGCGCGGCGCTGGAAGCCCTCACCGTCCTCGCCCTCGCGCGTCCCGATGTGGCATTCTCGCTGACGAGCGACGGGCGCGCGCTGCTCGACTGCCCACCCGCGCCGCGCCTGATCGACCGGGTCCGCGCGCTGTGGGGTGTCGAGCTCGCCGATACGCTGCTCGGTGTGTCGCATCGCGCGGGGCCCCTCGAAGTGAGCGGGCTCGTGCAGCGACCGGCCCAAGCCCGCCCCGCGGGCCGCAAGGGCTACGTGTTTGTGCGCGGCCGCCCGATTCGGGATCCGTTCATTCTGCGCGCGGCGGAAGCTGGCTACCGCTCGACGATCGCTCCTGGCGATCGGCCGTCGCTGCTCCTGTTCCTGGACCTTCCAGGTGACGCAGTCGACGTCAACGTGCATCCCGCCAAGCTCGAAGCGCGCTTTCGCGACAAGTTCTTCGTTGAAAAGGTGGTGGAGGAGGCTGTAAGAGAAGCGTTGGCACCTCTGGGTGCGGCTGCGCCGATGGGAGCCGTCAGCTATCAGCCGTCAGCCTTCGGTGGCGTCGCCGTGCCACTGGAGCTCTTCGGAGAGCGCCCACAGACGGCTGACGGCAGACAGCCGACAGCCCCGCTGCTCCAGGTCTTCGACACCTACATCCTCTTCCAGACCGACCAGGGCGTCGCGATTGTGGATCAGCATTCGGCCCACGAGCGCGTGCTGTACGAGGACGTGATGCGCCAGCTGTCGGGCGACGGCGCGCCGGCGCAGCGCCTGCTCCTGCCGCTCACGCTCGACTTCGCGCCGGCGGAGCTCGATGCCATCGAGGCACATCGCGAGCTGCTCGCCCGGGTCGGATTTGAAATGGAGTCGTTCTCCGGCCGCAGCATCGTCGTGCACACGGCGCCCAACCCGCATCCGCGCTTCGAAGCCGCGCGCTGCCTGCAGGAGCTCGTCGCTGATCTCGCGGGCGGCCGGTTTGGCGGTTGGCAGAACCGGCTGGAGCGTTTTGCCGCGACCTACGCGTGCCGCGCCGCGATCAAGGCTGGCCAGGCGCTGGATGCCGGGGAAATGCGCGAGCTGGTTGTCCGCCTGCTCACAGCCACGCTGCCCGCGCATGATGTGCATGGGCGCCCATCGATGGTGCAGCTCCCCAAAGAGGAACTGGAGCGTCGTTTTGGAAGGTCCCCATCCTAAAGGATGGGCTCGGCACGGCACTGTCCTTAAGGACAGTGATTTGCGGGCCCAGGCTTTAGCCCGGGAATGACCGACCGACCCCTTACACCAGTTCTTGTCGGTCCAACGGGCGTCGGCAAAACCGCCGTCGCCGTTGCCCTCGCCTCGCTCATGCCCGTCACCATCATCTCGGCCGACGCACGGCAACTGTACCGTGGCCTCGACATCGGCACGGCCAAACCCGATCGCGAGGCTTTGGCGCGCGTTCCGCACCGCGGCCTGGATCTGATTGATCCCGGCGAGCGGTACAGCGCGGGACGGTTTGCCCGCGATGCGTCCGGCTGGATTGCCGCAGCGCGCGCCGCGGGTCGTGAGCCAATAGTCGTCGGGGGGACTGGGCTGTATATCCGCGCGCTGGCGGAAGGATTGTTTCGCGAGCCGCCGTTCGAT
>Ga0184638_1000043_pt1 | contig 27515 bp, 23 predicted proteins | sample PLM31_50_b2_FD_133141 | JGI IMG/M metagenome (GOLD analysis project Ga0184638, IMG submission 133141) | Groundwater sediment microbial communities from an aquifer in East River, Colorado, USA - PLM3-1_50_b2 | ecosystem: Environmental > Terrestrial > Soil > Riparian zone | place: USA: East River... | reverse complement strand
TGGGTCGTGTAGAACGGGTTGATCCCGGAGCCGTCGAACTGCGGCAACCGCTCGCCGGTGGCGGCCAGATGGTTATAGCGGATGTGCGCCAAATTGCTTTGGTGGTATGAACCGCGCGCCGGCGGGAAAACCACGACGCCTGAGCAGGCGAAATCCGTTCCCGCGTTGGCGGTCGCAGCCGTGGTTGCATAGCCATTGAAGTTGTTCGCGGGCCCCCACGTGCCGTCGCCGACGCGCTTGTCGACCGAGACCGTCGGGCAGGGATTGCCGTTCGGCGACGGCCACGGGTCTTGATGGTTTGTCGTGATCATCGCCGCGACGCGCGTGTCCACACGCACCGTGCCGATGGAATTGCCCCACGTCTTGAGGCAAAAGTTGCCGCACTCGGAGGAATTGATGTCGACAAAGTACGACCAATTGTACGGCGTTCCCGAGCTGACTCCCTGCGACGCATAGGTGGCGACCGTGGCCCAGGCGGCTGCCGCGTTTTCGGTGCTGTTGCGCGGCCAGAGCGCAATCAGCTCCGCCTGCATCGTGCGAATCAGCTGCTGAATCTGGACGTTGGTGTACCGGTTGCCGGCCAATCCGAACCAGTCCGGCTCGCTTTGCCAGGTGGCGCTGCCGGCGGCAGCGTACGCTTGGTCGAACTTCGCCAGCGCGTAGTCACGCAACTCCGTTCGCGTGTTGAAGGGGAGAGTGCGCGCGCTAGCGAGATCCAGGGTCTCGTCCACCGCGAAACCCTGGTCGTACAGCATCGCAATGCCCGCGAGCGCCATCCCCTGCAGCATCTTTCCGAGGGCGATCGCCCGCTTCGTATTCGTGCTGTCCACGCTGCAATCGTCGTCGAAACAGATGCCCCGGCCGATCGCGGCGAGCACGTCGTTGGCCGACGAAAGTACCGTGTGGTACCCGTACCACGCCGCCTCGACGGTCGGACCGCCCGCCGCCTCGGGGGCGGTCGAGCTGTTCGTCCAGCCACAGCGTGACGCACAGTCCGAGCCGACCGAGCTGTAGAAGCGGATCGCCGCGTTGTTCCATGAGGCGGTGTAATTATCGGCTTGCATATTCAACGGCATGATGAAGTAATTCTCGCGCGTCTCCACCCACGTCCGAATCGCGCCGGCCATCAATGCTTCGAGACCTGCCGGATCGCTGAAAGCGCGCGGGGCGTCCGGGGCATTGGGGTTTCCGACCTGCAGGTCGCACCCGCCGATCGCGGTCACCACCACAAGCGCGGCGACCAGGGAAGACAAGCGCGGCATTTGGTTTTCCCGATAAAGTTTCATGGTCGCTCTCCTCAGAACCCGAGCTCAATACTGCCCGTGAAGGTCCGGAATTGTGGATACTGGAACCAGTCCATCCTGACCTGGAACGGATCGCCGTTGAGCCCGGAGACCTCAGGATCGAGGCCGGTGTATTTGGTGATCGTGAACAGGTTGCGGGCGATGAAGGCAAGCCGCACCTCACGCACGCCACGCAGGAAGCCAACCCGCCGCAGCTGCTCGTTCGCCAGGGTGTAGCTGACCGACAGCTCCTTCAGCTTGGCGTACGAGCCACTTTCAATGAAGAAATCGTTCGACTCGAGACCGTTGTAGAATCCCACCCCGTAGTATCCCAGCGACTTTTGCGGGCACGCCGGCATGGGGTCGGCTACGACGCCGCAGCTCGCGGCGTTCTGTGGTTTCCCGGCTTGATCCTGCACGCGATCGCGTGTCGCCTGGAACGCCCACTGCCGTGTTCCGTTATAGAGCTGGCCGCCATGGGACCAGTCGAGTAGGGCGTTCATTGCCAGGCGGCGATAGTTGAACGCCAGATTGAAGCTCAGGTTGAAATTGGGGTTGGCATTGCCGATCTGCACCAGGTTATCGGTGCCGAGGCACGTGCCGGCGGGTCCCGGCCGCTTGCAGTACACGTACTTGATGGCCCGCTCGTTGGATGTGCCGTAGGCGCTCTTGCGCACGACGTACCCATCTTCGTTGATCATCACACTGTCGGGGCTCCAGGCTTGCCCGGGCCCGTTCAGCGCGGCTTTGGCCGGATCGTCGTACAGCTCGGAGACACTGGTGACCCAGTGGTTGCCGTACAGCACACCGAGATCCCGGTTCTTGCCCAGGAAGAACGCGGCCGGCATCTGTTGGAAGCCATAGAGCCGCTCCGGCAGGTTCCAGTCCGTGATCCTCTGGCGCGTCCGGTCACCGACGATGTTCAACGTCAGACCGGTGCGCGGCGTGTTGATGAGCCGCGCCGCGAGCGTGATTTCATGCGTATTCGAACGCAGACCGCCGGCGTTCTGCCACTGGCCGTCGCCGAACCCCGTCAGCGCCGGTAGGTCGACCAGCAAGATCTGATCCTTACTGTCTTTCCGCGCGTACGTGTACTCTAACGTGAACCGGCCGCCGGCGAGATCGAAGTTTGTACCGACTTCCAGCTCGGAAGCGCGCGCCGGTTTGAGGTTCGGATTGCCCAGAACGACCTTGCTAAAACCGGTCGAGGTAACCGTGAGAATCTCGTACTGGTTATCGTATCCGGGTCTCAGGCCGGCAGTCCCGTATGACGCCCGGAGACGCCACTCGTCGAGCCCGGGAATCTTCATGTCTTCGGTCACCCGCCAGGCGCCGGAAACGCGATAGTACGTCGCCCAGCGGTTGTTCGACCCGAATAGGGATGATCCGTCGCGGCGCACCAGCGCGTCGATGATGTAGCGATCCTTGATGTCGAACGTCGTCACGCCGAAGTAGTTGAAGTTCTTGACGACCGTATCGGCCGAGAACGGCAGGACACTCGCGACGTCCACGCCGCCGAATTCGGGTACGCCTCCCACCTTGAACGTGCTGGCGAACGTTGCCAGCCCGCGGATGCGCTCGCTCTCGTAGAGCGTGCCCACCTTGATCGTGTTGGTGATGTTGCTGAAGCGGCGGATACTGGTGAGCGTCACGCCGGTGTTGTACTGGTAGCCGGTCAGCGTCCGCTCGCGCAGCGAGCCCGGATCCGCGCCGCCCGACGCGTCGTAGTAGGGCTTGGGGAATAGGTCCTTGTAGAAGTCCCCTTCCTGATCGTAGCCGAAGCTGCCCTCCGCCGAGAGCCAATCTTGCATCCGCCAGCGCAGCTTCGCGGCGCCGGTGAACCGGTTGCGGTCCTGCGTGATCTTCCGCGTGTTCAGCTCGTACATCGGGTTGGCATCGTTCGCCACGTCACCGCTCAGCGGCACCTGAGCCTTGTAGGGCGATCCGTCGGGGTTGCAGCACGCGTTGACGTCAACGTCCGGCTGTACGAACATCAGGAGGAAGAACGGTGAGCCCGTGCCTTCCGCGGCGCGGCCGTTGCTCGACGTTCCATAGAACGTGCTGAACGACGCGTCCAGATTCGACCGCATCTGATAATCAAGATTGAGCCGGACATTCCGCCGGGAATAGCCACCAAGCCCAAAGATCACGCCTTTATTGCGTGTGTTTTCGAACGACGCGTTGAAATTGGTGGTGCCACGCCGCTGGCCGAGCGAGACGTATTGGGTCGCGAACATCCCTGAGTTGACCATGGCGTCCCAGTGGTCGTAAATGACAGGGAATGGGTTGTCGGCGATTCCGTCCGACTTGGTGATCCGGCCACCTTGGTTGGTCAGGCAGTAGTTGCCGACCGGATCGACTGTGGACGTGGGACTAACCGAGGCGCAATGGCCAGGCGTTTCCTCCACTTCCCAGGCGTGCGAGCGCGAGAACTCCATCCGGCGCGGCATCATGTTCACGCCTGTTTCCGAACGCAGCGTGACTTGCATCGACCCTTCGGGCAGCGACGTGCCGCGCTTGGTGAAGATCTGCACGACGCCGTTGGCGCCGTTGGAGCCGTACAATGAGGAAGCGGCCGATCCCTTCACCACCTCGATCCGCTCGACATCCTGGGCAGCGAGGTCCGCAATGCCGTAGCGGGCGATGACCCCATCCACGATGTAGAGAGGATCCTGTCGCCCTGAGATGCTCGTGGCGCCGCGCAGCCGGACGGCGGGTTCACTGCCCGGTTGAGCCGACTGCGGCACGAGACGCACGCCGGCGATCTTGCCCTGCATGCCCTCGAGCGCGTTGGCGGCGGGAACAGCTCTCATCTGCTCCGCGCTAACGGAGCCCACGGTCATCGGGAGCTTCCTTCTGTCCGTCGCCTCGGCCACGCCGGTCACGACGACTTCCTCGAGTCGCAGCGGGTCGGACTCGAGCGTGAAGTCCTGTTGTTGCTCACCGGCGCTGAGCGTAACCGTGCGAGTCACCGGCTTGTGACCGATGTAGCGCGCGGTCAGGATGACCTGCTGCCCGCGAACGGCGGCGCCTCCGACGGTCAGCGTGTAGGTCCCGTTTGCCGCGGTGACAGCGCCCGTGTTCGTGTTCGCCACGAGCACGTTGGCGCCGCCGAGCGGCTCGCCGGTCTGCGCGGTGACGCGGCCCCTGATGACCGCGTCTTGGGCCGCGAGCGGCGCAGTGATGAAGCATGCGATCGCTACCAACTTCGGAACGCGCATAAGCAGCCTCTGGTGTGAAGAGGAAACCCGGAGAGAACGGCACTTCGCAGTATGCCAACGCATTACCCACCCCCTTGGTCCACGCCCGACGGCGGGACGTGACAGCCCTGCAGACTTCGAGGGTTCAGCTCTGGCCCGGTACTAGCGCCAGTGGTTCATTTTACCTTCTATTATGAGTCCCGCTAGAGGGTGTTCAAGAGTATGAGTCCCACAGGCCGGACCCTGGCCGTAGCCCTATTCGCCGCCCTTCTGGGCGCCGCCGCCGTCCCCGCCTTGGCCGCCGGCCAGGCGACCCTGCGCGGCCGCGTGATGGATAGCGAAATGGGTAACCACGTGGCCGGCGCCACCGTCCGCATCGGCAAGGACACGGCCGCCCCGGTCAGGACGGATTCCCTCGGTTTCTTCCGCATCCCGAATCTGCCGCGTGGCACGACCGACGTGCGGATTCAGGCGATCGGCTATGAAGAAGGCCTGTTCCGCATCTACATACCTGATTCAGGCTCCGTGAGCCAACAATTCTCCCTCGATTTCAACGGGTTCATGTTGCCCGAGGTGGTCGTGCAGGCGCGCGCCGAGGTACTCCAACCACGCTATATCGACTTCGAACGGCGGCGGGTGCGGAAGCTGGGGGCGTTCCTGCGCTGGGACGATCTCAAGAAGGCGAGCTACAGCTCGGTCGGCGATGCGCTCCGCACCATCCGTGGCGTGCGCATCCAGTGCGATCAGTCGGCATTCGAGTGCTTCGCCGTCATGTCCCGTACGCCGAACTGCCATCCGACCTGGTACGTCGACGGCATTCAGGTCCATTCCTTCCATGAGAACACCCCGATCCGCGACATCTACGGGATCGAGATTTATCGTGGATCGGGAGAGATTCCGGCTGAGTTCACTGGATCCGATGCCGCTTGCGGCGTCATCGCGATGTGGACGAAGTCACGGCCTTATAGATGAAGGAACGACCACTCCCTCGAACGTGACTGAGCGGGGGCTGATCAGCCCCGCGGTCAACCCGGTGACGAGCAGATCGCTCCAACGGGCGCGCACTTTGATCTTCAGATTCGCGATGCGTGCTCCAGTGCCGGCCTGCCCGGCGAGCACGTCCTCCGCATTGGGACGCGACGCCGCAGTCAGTCCCCAGAACAAGAACACCGGATGCTTGGTGACGCGGAAGGATTCCCCCTGCGGCGGAGTCTGCGCCGGCTCGGCGAGCGACGTCGGAACGCCGAGGTCGGTCGCGTCGAACGTCAGGGCGCAGCCACTCACCGTGAGGGCCAACGCCAGCAGGCCCGCGCGCGTTACAGAACGAATCACGAATCTCCCGGGAAAAAAAGGGCGCGCCTGAATCGGCGCGCCCCAAAGCTACTGCGTCTTACATGCCGATGGGAGCCTTCAGCGAGAAGTGCGCACCGATGCCGATGACCCCGGCGGTCGTGCCGGCGCCGTAGCTCTCAGAGTCGTACGCCACGTGCAGGCCCAGCATGCCGAGTCCGACGTTGGCCCCCAACACCCAGCCGATGTTCGACACAGTGGAGCCAGCGCCTGACGGCTTGTGCCAACGGTTCGAGATCGAGAGATACGGTTCGATGTTGATCCCCGGGGTCGGCACGTTCACGCTGAGGCCGGCACCAGCGAGGATGTTGGTGATCTTCGGAAGCGCCCCGGTCCCCGTTATTGCGCCCTGGGTGCTGGCGCCCAGCTGGAGATTGAGCGCGATGGGAATGAGACTGCCGCCGATGACCCGGAACTGCGCAACGCCGCCCAGCGAGGTCGTGCTTTCACTGGCCCCGTCCGGTTTCCAACTCGCGAGGCCCGCGGTCAGGCTGATGTTGGCGAGCCCGAGCGTGGCGCGTGCGCCGAACGCCGTGCCCTTGCCCGCGTCCTGATTGGGAAGGCCGAGATCACCGTTGATCGTGACGCCGGTGCCACCCTTCGGAGTATTCCACGCCGGCATCCCCGCCCATTGGGCCGCCGCCGGCATCGCCGCGAACGCGGCCAACGCCAAAACCGTGAGCATGCGCTTCATTGATTTCCTCCAAATCGTGAGTTCAATCGGTCGGCCCGTCCGCCCGTCCGCCCATCTGACGGGCCCTACGGTAGGAAGTCGCTCTCGTTAAGTCAATCACCGAGATGACGCGCCCTGAGAGGGCGCGCTCGGCTGCGAAGTGGCGCCCTTACAGGGCGCACACAATGCCGAGCCCGGGCTCTCAGCCCGGGTGCAATCTGTGTCGACCTAATGCACCCACACGGCGCCAAGTGACACACCCTCCAGGTCACCCAATCCGGCGCTGATGCGCGCGTCGAAGCGCGGCGAGAGCCGGAAATCGGCACCCAGGCCCAGCGCAAACAGGAAGTCGGAGTTGCCACTCCCTGCCACGATGAATCCGGTCGGCTGCACATAAGGCACGATGCTGATCTTGGAATCTCGAGGATCCACGCGCCGCCCGAGCGACAAGCCGATCGGCACGATGAGCACAGAATTGCCGCTGGCGAACTGTCCGCCGATCCCGAGGATCAAGGCGCCATCGAGCGGGAAGTCCTCAGTGTGCGATATGACGCGCTGCCGCGCTTCGGCTCCGACGAGCAACCGCGCGTCAGCGTTCCCCCCCGGCATGAGGATCCCGCCGCGAAAGCCGAGGTCGAATTTGCCGCTCGCCATGCGGTACGCACCCTCGAACGCGGTGCCGCCGCCTTGCGGGAAACTGAGAATGGCTCCGAACTCCGAGCTGCGGAACGCGCGATAGGGCGCGTTGTAGCTGGGTACCCCCGTTGCTTGTGCTGCCGCATTGGAGACGATGCCGCCGGCAACGACGAACAGACACAACGCGCGATACCAACGCATTTTCATGCTCCTCGAGATCTGGTGCGAGGGTTACCCGACGAACAGCGCGGCGTTCCGGTCGAAGCCGGAACGCCGCGCCACTAATGAAGGCTTAGTGCCAGAGTGAAATGCCGATGCTGCCGCCGATCGCGATGTAGTCGGCAAACAACGGCGCGAGCTCATTGCTCGACGAGACCCACGTGAAGCCGAGCTTGTAGCGCCACGCGGCACCTTCATAGGGCTTGCGCCACCCGACGGCGGCGCCAAGCTGGATCGCCGTGCCACTACCGGCACCTTGATCGCCCATTACGAGGCCGGCACCACCTTCGAAGAACATCCCGCGCCGGTGGCCGCCTGTGCTGTTCGCATATAACGCGTGGATGCCTGGCGTGAAGACGTAGAACGTCTGTCCGCCCACTGTCCGATAGTTGATCGCGAGGTGCGGCTCCCACATCAGCTTCCCGGAGCGCGGCATGAAGCCGTATCGCAGATCGAGCGGCGCGAGTAATCCGAAACCGCCGTCGACGTTGGACGGTTTGATGTACGCCACACCGACATCTACGCCGAATTCGTGCCTAGCGCCGCCCGTCGCGGCCGTACGCCGCTGAGCCTGTGCCGCCGCGGGGAGCGACAGCGCGAGTGCCGCCAAAACCATCCCGCCCAAGAGCTTCCGCATACTAAGACCTCCAGTTGGGGTGGCAAAAACCGCCACATCGTTAAGAACCAGTGCATTTTCTGTCAAGCGTGAGACTCCAGAAATGGCCACGGCCCGTCAGCTAGTAGCCTGACGGGCCATGGTTTACGCTCGACCTAGTGATACGGCTCACGCCGCTCGCGGTCGTTTACTTGCCGAAGCTGATGCCAACCACGATCGGCAGGAAGTTCAGGGACGAACCACTCATGCTGACGCTGGTGTAGCGGGTTTCAGCGAACAGCCGGCTGCCGCCCGTACCCATGGGCAGCGAAACGCCTGCGCCGAAGCCAAACGCGATCTTCGTCTCGCTGGCTGATGTGCCGCCGACGTCGAACTTCACGTTGGACAGACCCAGACCGCCCATTACGTAGGGCTTGGGACCAGCGGTGCCGAACGCGTAAACGACGGACGCCATGCCACCAAAGATCTTGGTGCTATGTGGGGTGACGCCCGACTTTTCCTTGGTTGTGCCGTACGTAACGTCAGCACGGATGCCGACGCCACCGGGCAGGGTGTATGTGCCACCCAGGCCGCCCGTGAAGCCGAGCTTATCCGCGTCTCCGTAATTACCCATGGGCATCAGCAGTCCTGCGCCCACGCCCCAGCGAATATTCTGCGCTGAAGCAGGACGCGCGGCGACGACGACCAGCGCCATCACCGCGACCATTGCTATTGCGAAGCGCTTCATAACCGACCCTCCGGGGGAAAAAGGGGGTTTTAGGGGTTTTGCGTACCGCGAAACTGCGCACCACAGTTGGAAAATCGGTTCCTAAAGTCAATAGTCCGTAGCGGAAGCGCTTCTGGCTACTACACGTACGGTGTCCGACGCGACCTGGAGGAACCCCCCCGCCACCTCCAACCTGGTGGTCTGCCCAGCTCGGCTGATTTTGACGGTTCCCTTGCCCAGGAGGGTCATAAACGGGGCATGCCGGGGAAGAATCCCGACGAGGCCGTCATAAGCGGGCGCGACGACGGCATCGGCATCGCCGTCGAATACCGAACGCTCCGCCGAAATCACCGAGACGCGCATCAGGCGGAGGCCATCTTTTTGGCCTGGGCCACGACGTCGTCGATCCCCCCCTGCATGTAGAACGCCTGCTCCGGCAGCTGATCGAACTCGCCCGACACGACTCGCTCGAACGACGCGATCGTGTCCTCGAGCTTCACGTACTTGCCCTCCAGGCCCGTGAACTGCGCCGCCACGAAGAACGGCTGCGACAGGAAGCGCTGCACCCGGCGCGCGCGGGCGACGAGGAGTTTGTCCTCCTCGGACAGCTCGTCCATCCCGAGAATCGCGATGATGTCCTGCAGATCCTTGTAGCGCTGGAGAATCCGCTGTACCTCGACCGCGACGTTGTAGTGACGCTCGCCCAGGTATTGCGCATCGAGAATGCGGCTCGACGACGAGAGCGGGTTCACCGCCGGATAGATCCCCAGCTCGACGATGGCGCGGTCCAGCACCACCGTCGCGTCGAGGTGCGAGAAGGCAGTCGCGGGCGCCGGATCGGTGAGATCGTCGGCGGGCACGTAGATCGCCTGCACCGACGTGATCGATCCCTTTTTGGTCGAGGTGATCCGCTCCTGCAGCTCACCCATTTCCGTGGCCAACGTCGGCTGATAGCCGACGGCTGATGGCATCCGTCCCAGCAACGCCGATACTTCCGATCCGGCTTGCGTGAATCGGAAAATGTTGTCGATGAACACGAGCACGTCCTGGCCCTCGACGTCGCGGAAATACTCGGCGACGGTGAGGCCCGACAAACCGACGCGGAGGCGCGCGCCGGGCGGCTCGTTCATCTGACCGTAGATGAGCGCCACGGAGTCGAGGACGTTGCTTTCCTTCATCTCGAGATAGAGGTCGTTCCCTTCGCGGGTGCGCTCCCCCACGCCGCAGAACACTGAGCGGCCGCCGTGGCCCTTCTGGACGTTGTTGATCAGCTCCATGATGACGACAGTCTTGCCGACGCCCGCGCCGCCGAACAATCCGATCTTGCCGCCCTTCACGAACGGCGCGATGAGATCGATGACCTTGATGCCGGTCTCGAACACTTCTGTCTTCGGCTCGAGATCCACGAATTTCGGCGAACCGCGATGGATGGGCCAGCGCTCGGCGTCCTTGGGGATCGGCGGGCCTTCGTCCACCGGCTCGCCGATCACGTTGAGGATGCGGCCGAGGGCGGGCTTGCCGACGGGAACGGTGATCGGCTGGCCGGTGTCCACCACATCCATGCCGCGCACGACGCCGTCGGTCGAGCTCATGGCGACCGCGCGGACCTGGTTGCGGCCGATGTGCTGCTCGACTTCGGCGACCAGCTGGCGGGAGTCCACTTGCACCGTGACCGCGTTGTAGAGCTCGGGCAGCTGCTCGGGCTCGAACTCGACGTCGAGTACCGGCCCGATGACCTGGACTACTCTCCCGATGCTGTGTTTTGCTTCCTTGGTCTTCGTCGCCATGACCTATCCTTTCAGGGCCTCCGCACCACCCACGATCTCCGCCAATTCCTGTGTGATCTGAGCTTGGCGAGCTCGGTTAAACGTGCGCTGCAGAATGTTCAGCATGTCGCTGCCCGCGTCGGTCGCGTTCTTCATCGCGGTGCGCCGCGCGCCATGCTCCGCGGCCGCGGTCTCGACCAGCGCGCGGTAGACCTGGTTCTGCACGTACAGTGGCAGCAGCTCGCTGAGAATTTCCTCGGCCGACGGCTTGAGGATGTAGTTGACCGCCGCCGTTGCTTTTTGACCGCCCGACCGCCGCTGTTCGGGCGGGGTTACGGGGAGTATCCGCAAGGTCGTGGGTGGAGTAGACACCGCCGAATTGAACTTCGCGAACACGATATCCACGGCATCGAGCGCGCCGGCCGAGAACCGGTCCATCAACGGTTTCGCCAGCTCCACGGCATGATCGAGCGTCGGGCGATCGCCGATGTCTATGCGCTGCGACGCTGGCTCGCGCTTGGTGAACTTGAAGTAGCTGACGCCCTTCTTGCCCACGAGGTGCAGCTCGGTGTGTGCGTCCTGCGCTTCCAGCTCTTCGAGCCGCCGCCGCGCTTCACGAATGAGATTGGCGTTGAACGCGCCGCACAGCCCGCGATTGGAAGTGATGAGCAGCAACGCCGCACGCCGCACGCCCGTTCCACGCGCGGTCTTTCCGGGCTGCCGCAAGAGTGGAAAGCGCTCCGCGAGCTCGGGGGAGTACAGTTGCCCAATGACCTCCGCCAGCGCCTGCGCGTAGGGTCGCGCGCCCACCACGCGGTCCTGCGCGCGCTTGAGCTTCGACGTGGAAACGAGCTCCATCGTCTTGGTGATCTTCTTGGTATTCTGCACCGAGCGGATGCGCCGCTTCAGCTCGCGGGGCTTCGCCATCTAGAGCGCCTTGTACTCCTCGATCGCCTTCTTGAGCCTGCCGCTCACGTCGTCCGCCAGCGCTTTGCGCGTGCGGATCTCCTCGGCGATCTCCGGATGCTGCGCCGCCATGAACTCGAGCATTCCCTTCTCCCACTCCTTGATCTGCGGCACCTTCACGTCGTCGATGAGGCCGTTGGTGACCGCGAAGATCACGATCACCTGCTGCTCGACCGGCATCGGCTGATACTGCCGCTGTTTCAGCACCTCCACGACGCGCGCGCCGCGCGCGAGCTGCCGCTGCGTCGCCGGATCGAGCTCCGAGCCGAACTGCGCGAAGGCCTCGAGCTCGCGGTACTGCGCGAGATCGAGACGCAACCGTCCCGCGACCTGCTTCATCGCCTTGATTTGCGCGTTCCCACCCACTCGACTCACGGAAATGCCGGCGTTCACCGCCGGGCGAACGTTCGAGTAGAAGAGGTCGGTCTCCAAAAAGATCTGCCCGTCGGTGATGGAGATGACGTTGGTGGGGATGTACGCGGAGACGTCGCCCGCCTGCGTCTCGATGATCGGCAGCGCGGTGAGCGAGCCGCCGCCCATTTCATCGGAGAGCTTGGCGGCGCGCTCCAGCAGCCGGCTGTGCAGATAGAAAACGTCGCCCGGATACGCCTCGCGGCCGGGTGGCCGCCGCAGCACCAGCGAGAGCTGCCGGTACGCCGCCGCCTGCTTGGACAGGTCGTCGTACACGCACAGCGTCGCCTTCCTCTCATCGTACATGAAGTACTCGGCCATCGTGCAGCCCGAGTACGGCGCGATGTACTGCATCGGCGCCGGCTCCGAAGCGGACGCCACGAGGACGATCGTGTACTCCATCGCGTCGTGCTCTTTGAGCCGCTCCACCACGGCCGCCACGGTCGAGTTCTTCTGCCCGATCGCGACGTAGACGCAGATGACGCCCTGCCCCTTCTGATTGATGATCGTATCGATCGCGATGGCGGTCTTGCCTGTTCCTCGATCCCCAATGATCAGCTCGCGCTGGCCGCGGCCGATCGGGATCATCGAGTCGATCGCCTTGATGCCGGTCTGGAGCGGCTCCTTCACCGGCTGGCGCTTGATGATGCCGGGCGCGATGATCTCGACTTTCCGCGTCTTGGTCGTCTGGATTGGGCCGAGGCCGTCCACCGGCCGCCCCAGCGCGTCCACTACCCGCCCCACCATGGCCGGCCCGACAGGCACCTCGAGCACGCGTGCGGTGCGACGCACCTCGTCGCCCTCGCGGAGCTGCAGGTAGTCGCCGAAAATGACCGCGCCGATGTTGTCTTCTTCGAGGTTCAGCGCCAGGCCGGTGATCTTCTCGCCGGTCGCTGAGACGGTGAACTCGAGCATCTCGCCCGCCATGGCGGACGTGAGGCCGTAGATCCGCGCGATGCCGTCCTTCACCTCCAGCACGGTGCCGACTTCACGGACGTCGATGTCCGCCAGGTCAGCCGCCTGGATTTCCTTGAGGAGCAGGTTTTTCAGCTCGCCGGGTCTAAGGATGGAATCGGTGGCCATTGGAGTACCGGTTGGAGATTGTGAAAAATATCACTAACTGCAGGGCGGCGAAAGGCGACGAAAGGCGGCGAGGGGCGGCCAAACCAATCAGACCCGTGATCTTGTCCGTCCTTTGAGGAACCTGGTCAGCACACCGCGCGGACCGAGCTCCCTGAGCTCCGCGGGTGTCGCGCCCGCCACCCGCCGCGCCGCGCCCGCCAGGTGGCTGGGCGACGCATAGCCGAGGATGCGGACGACGCAGCGCACGGTGTACGCCGGGTTTCCGAGCAGATCCGCGGCGCAGGCGGTACGGGCGAGGTCGATCACCCGCTTCAGGTTAGGCGCTCCTCCCGCCCCGAATTCCCGCGACAGATGCTCCCGCGTCACCCGCAGCGCCTGAGCGACATGCCCCGTTTTGGTCGGCGTTCCCGCCCGCCGCAGAACCTCCTCCCAGGCCGCCAGTTGCAGTCGATCGGTCAGCCGTAACAGTCTCGGCGCGTCCGCGAGGGCTAAGCGGCGCGCGACCTGGGCCGTGCGGGCGGCAATCCACTCTCCCGCAACCGCGTTGTCCACCCCTTCCACTAATACGCCGGTGAAGCCGGCGGTGCGGCAGGATGCGAGCAACGGACCATCATCGGGACGCACCGCCGACAGCGCGTACATCGGAATGCGGGGATAGCGCGCGGGGAGGGCCAATCCGTCACCATCGCAATGCCGAACGTCCAGGACAACCGCATCCACCAGGCGCTGTTCGAGCAGCCGCTCGACGGCCTGGATGCTGCGACACAACCGCACACTCCCGGCGCCGCGCGGGTACCCCCGCTTCACCGCTCTGCGGGCGTCGCGTCGCGGATGAAACACCGGAACCACCGGATAGGCTGCCACCCCGGCGGCGCTCATGTCTCTACCAACGCCTGCTGCATCTCCGCGGCCTGGCGGAGCACGTCGCGCGCATTGTCGTAGCTCACCGTCCGCTGCGCTTCGTCGAGCGGATGCCAGACGCACGCCGTGATTCCTTCGGCTTCCTCAGGCACCGGCTCGCCCCGCCGTGACTCGAACAGAAAGAAGTGGCAGTACTTGTGGATCGTCTTGCCGCGGAAGCGAAAATACCAGTCGATCACCTTGATCGGTCCGTGCAGTATCAACTCTTGCAGGCCTGTTTCCTCGACCACTTCGCGCCGCGCTGCGTCGGCCGGCGGCTCCGCCACTTCGAGGTGGCCTTTGGGGAATCCCCAATTCTTGTAGGAGTCGCGAATCAAGAGGAACCGCACCTGCCCATCCGGGCCGCGGCGAAAGACGACGCCGCCTGCGCTGGTTTCGCGCTGGGCGCGGGGCTGCTTGCGGCTCTTGGAGCGGCGACGGGTCACAGAACAATAGACGTGCGGCGTGGAGCGTGCGGCGTATCAGGGCGAGGTCCGTCACTCGCCTTACGCCACGAACCTCCCTCGCAACGCCGCACGCCACACGCCCCACGCCGCATTTGTTTTTAGAACACGCTAAACGTGAAATACTTGCGCGGATTCGCCTGGATGTCGGAGAGCAATTGCCGCAGCTGGATCATCGTGAGCGTCGTCTCCCGGTACAGCGCCGAATCGCTGACGAGCAGCCCCAGCGTGCCGCTGCGGTTGGAGATTCGCGCCATCACGCTATCTGCGTTCTGCAGCACGCGCACGAGACTCTCCTGATTCCGGTTCGCCGCCGCCATCAGCTGGCGGAAATCCTGGGACGCGCTGCGCAGGTCGGTGCTGGTCGCAGCCGTGTTATTAAGGATAGTGGCGAGCTGGCCCTGGTTCGTCGCGGTATCCACCCGGCCCAGCGTGGTCCTTAAGTCCGTGGCGGCGCGCGACAACGCCTCCGATCCCTTGCTCAGATTCTCCCCGACGTTCCCGATGACGTCGGCCTGCTCGTTCGTGACCTGCGCAAGGCGGTCAGCGATCTGGCCGAAGTCGCGGATCGAGCGGCGCAGGTCCGTGACTGCCGATGAGTCGAATGCGGTCTGGATGCGCGCTGAGACGGTCGCGATGTCGGTCGCGATCCGGCTCGCCTGGGCGGTGAGCTGGCCGATATCGGGCAGTGTGGCGCCCGGCCACTTCCCGCCCCCCGCCTCCTGTGCCTCGACGAGGGCCTGCCGCACGTTGGGATCGTTGGGCAGCGGATCGCTCGAGATCAGCGTCGCCGCCCACTCGCCGAACAGCGACACCGAGGCCGCGATCACCGCCGGCTTCTGGGGCAGGGCGACGCCGGAGTAGATCTTCAGATCCGCCTCGACCCAGTTGCCGGGCGCCAGCCGGATGGCCTCGACGCGACCGACACGTACCCCGCGCAGCACGACCGGGTTGCCGACGCCGAGCCCTCCGACGGTGCGGAAACGCGCGGTGACCGCCGCGTCGGTCTTGCCGAGGTGGGCGCCGGACAGCCACAGGGCACCGCCGACCACCACGGCGAGCGCCGCGATGACCACCAGGCCGACGGCGAACTCGTTCTCGCGCTTCATTCGGGGCGTCCCTCGATGAACTGGCGCACCACGGGGTCCTCCGTCTGCTGGATCTCCTCGACGCTGCCGACCTGCCGGATGCGCCCCTCGTACAACATGGCGATGCGATCGCCCACGGTGTAGGCGCTGCGCATGTCGTGCGTGACCACGACCCCCGTCACGCCGGTGTGCTCGCGCGTCCGCACCATCAGCCGGTCGATCACCGCGGACGTCACGGGGTCGAGTCCGGTGGTCGGCTCATCATACAGGATGTAGCGGGGACGCAGCGCGATGGCCCGCGCGATGCCGACGCGTTTGCGCATCCCCCCCGACAGCTCGGCCGGCATCCGGCCCTCGGTGCCCGAGAGATCCACGAGCGCCAAGGCCTCGCGCACACGCTCCTCGATCTCGTCGTCGCCAAGCCCGCGGCGCCGCAGGCCCAGCGCCAGGTTTTCGGCCACCGTGAGCGAATCGAACAGCGCCGCGAACTGGAACACATAGCCGATGCCCTCGCGCAACGCCGTCAGGCCATCGCGGTCCAGCGTCGACACCGCCCGGCCGTCAACGATCACGTCGCCAGCATCGGGGTGCAACAGGCCGACGATGTGCTTGAGGGCCACGCTTTTGCCCGTTCCCGAATAGCCGATGATTACGACGGTCTCGGCGTCCCGGATCTCGAGCGACAGGCCCCGCAACACCGGCTGGTCCTCGAATGCCTTGTGCACGTCCTGGAATTCAATCACAGCAGCACCACCGCCCAGAAGGCGTCCAGCAGCAGGATCAGCACGGCAGAGTAGACGACGGCGCGCGTCGTGCTCTTGCCCACGCCCTCGGCCCCACCCCGCGTCGAGAGACCAACGAAGCACCCGACGCACGTGATCGTGAAGCCGAAAGTCCCGCTTTTGAACAGCCCGAACCAGACATCCTTGAACCGGTAGAACAGCTTGAGGCCCTTCAAGAAGTCCGGGGTGGACAAATCGAGCAAGGCGAGGCTCGTCAGCCAACCGGTCACAATGCCGATTGCCATGGCGAACGCGATGATCATCGGAAACATCACCGTGCCGGCGAACACACGAGGGACCACGAGGTAGGCGTGGGGATCGTAGGCCAGCGTCTCGAGCGCATCCACCTGCTCGGTGACCTTCATCGTGCCGAGCTCGGCGGCCATGCTGGCACCTACCCGGCCGGCCAGCGCGAGCCCGCAGATCACGGGCCCCAGCTCGAGCATCATCGTCTTGCCGACGAGCGTGCCTACGAAGTAGAGGGGGACCGCGCCCGTGAACGTGTAGGACGCCTGCAGCGCGAGGACGACCCCCGTGAACGCGGCGATGAAGAGTGTCACCGGAATCGAATCCACGCCGATGCGCCGCATCTGGACGATCGCGGGCCGTGCCCACGTGCGAACGTCGGGCACGGCGCGCACCATGTCCAGCAGGAAGTGGCCCACCCGGCCCACCGCCTCGACGGAGGCAATCGCCCGGCGGCCGATCACATCGATCACGGAAGGAGAAGCTACAGCGAGAAACGAAAGTGGCCAGGATTTCTCCTGGCCACTTTACTAGGCGGCGAAGCTGGCGAGCGCCTTGCCTACATCTCCATCGCGCAGGCGTTTCAGCGCGCGGTCGCGCAGTTGGCGAACGCGCTCACGAGTCACGCCGAGCATTCCCCCGATCTCTTCCAGCGTGTGCTCGCGTCCACCGTCCAATCCGAAGTACAACCGCAGCACCTTGGCGTCGCGGCGCTGCAGCGTGTTCAGCGCCTGTTCGATCTCATCGGACAGGAACCGATCCATCGCCTGATCTTCCGTATCCGGCAGATCCTCGGCGATGAAGCGCTCGATGAGCGAGCGGTCACCGTCTGGATCCAGCGGAGCATCCAGCCGCACGTCGCCGGTGTTGAGCGCGGCGAGCGACTGCACGACCTCGAGCGACAGCTTGGTCGCGTCCGCGATCTCTTCCGGCGTCGGCTCTCGACGCAGCGTCTGCCTCAGGTACTCGGCCGTACGGACGATGCGCGACAAATCCGCGGTGCGGTTGAGCGGGACACGCACCGTGCGCCCCTGCCGCGCGAGCGCGGCGAGAATCGCCTGGCGGATCCACCACACGGCGTACGAGATGAACTTCACGCCCTGATCCGGATCGAACTTCCGCGCGGCGGTGAGCAGTCCGACGTTGCCCTCGCCGATCAGGTCCGTAAGCGGCAGACCGCGGTTCTGATACTTCTTGGCGACCGAGATCACGAAGCGGAGGTTGCGCTTCACCAGCTCCTGCATCGCCTCCTGGTCGCCGGCGCGAACCTTCCGGGCGAGCGCGATCTCCTCCTTCTGCGTCAGCAGCGGAGTCTTGGAGACCTCGTGGAGGTACTGATCGAGGATGTCGCGCTCGTGCTCGTGAGACCCTAGACCCGTAAGCAGACCCCGGCGCCGACCGCGACGCTTGGCCACCCGTTTTTCAGTCGTCGCGACGGGCGCGGCCTTCGTCTTGGCCTTTGGAGCCGGAGCAGCTGCTTTCATCTTCTTTCGGGTGCGAGGCATTCGTTCGCCCTATCTAGGTGCTTGTGATACGCAGGTGCAGCGAAAATGTTCATGAAACAAGCGTGAAATCGCTTGACACCGCTTGAACGCGCCGATAAGATGCCGTGTTCCCGCCGAATAGTTAGCCCCCTTAGCGGGCGGGGGGGGCGCGCAATACAGAGGGGGCGTAGCTCAGTTGGGAGAGCGCGTGAATGGCATTCACGAGGTCAGGGGTTCGATCCCCCTCGCCTCCACTCAGTCGGACAGACGGGCGGTAAGGCACTGACTGGGTGGTAGATACCGTCCCACTGAGCGGTTAGATTTGGCGGCGCGCGGGAATAGCTCAGTTGGTAGAGCACAACCTTGCCAAGGTTGGGGTCGCGGGTTCGAGTCCCGTTTCCCGCTCTGGAAGGTTGGAAGGTGTGGAAAGTTGGAACGTTGGAAAGAGCACACTTTTCACAGTCCAACTGTCCAACATTCCAACGGTCACAAGCGACGCGGGGTGGAGCAGTCTGGTAGCTCGCCGGGCTCATAACCCGGAGGTCGTGGGTTCAAATCCCACCCCCGCTACTGAAGACATTGCGGATTGTGGATTGTGGATTGCGGATTGAGGGTGCCGGTTCAATCCGCAATCGCAAATCCGCAATCCGCAATTTGTTCGCGGGCGGTTAGCTCAGTTGGTTAGAGCGCCACGTTGACATCGTGGAGGTCACAAGTTCGAGTCTTGTACCGCCCATCCCGCGCCCATAGCTCAACTGGATAGAGCGCTTGACTACGGATCAAGAGGTTGGGGGTTCAAGTCCTCCTGGGCGCACTAAACGTCTAGACGTATAGACCTCTAGACTTCGAGTATTACGGGGCGTAGCGCAGTCCGGTTAGCGCGCCTGGTTCGGGACCAGGAGGTCGGAGGTTCAAATCCTCTCGCCCCGACTGAAGCAGGTTCTGGAGGTTGGTGAAGGTTGGTGAAGGTTGGTGAACGTGTCGAGGGCGACCTCCACCACCCTTCACGCCCCTCCACTATCCTCCACAACCTGTAGTTACGCGCCAGTAGCTCAGCTGGATAGAGCGTCGGCCTCCGGAGCCGAAGGTCCCGCGTTCGAATCGCGGCTGGCGCATTACGATCGTCCGGGATACGCGCCGAGCACTCGCAGCACCGGCGCAAAGGTGCACAGCTCGTCGAGCGCCTCCTCCACTTCGTCCGCATCCCCCAGCACATCCAGATAGAACAGATACTCCCACGGCCGGCCCGGCAGCGGGCGGGATTCGATTTTCGTGAGATCGAGTCCGCGCGTCGCGAAGACACCGAGCGCACGATGCAGCACGCCCGGCGCGTTGGTCAGCGTGAACATCAAGGAGAGCTTCGATGCCTGCTCCGGAGGCGCGGGCTCGCGAGCGACGACCAGAAAGCGCGTGTAGTTCTCGGCGTGATCCTCCAGTCCTTCCGCCAGCACGGCAGCGCCATACAGCTCGGCCGCCAGTGACGACGCGATCGCCGCATCGGCAACGCCCTTGCCGGTCATGAGATCCCGTACGCTCCCCGCCGTGTCGTAGGCCGGCACAGCCACGAGATTCGGATGCTCCAGGAAGAACCGGCGGCACTGCGCCAACGCGACCGGATGCGAAGCGACGCGCGCGATGTGGCGCGTGTCGGTGCCGGGGGATGCGATCAGGCAGTGGCGAATTCGCAGCTCCGTCTCGCCCACGACGTGTAGTGGGTGCGCACTGAGCAGGTCGTAGTTTTCATGCACCGACCCCGCGAGGGTGTTTTCGATCGGCACGATGCCGCGATCGGCGACCTCCCTCTCCACGGCATCGAACAAATCCTCGAACGTGCTGCAGGGGACGAGCTGCAGCGCCGACCCATGGGTCTCGAGAGCCGCCGCGTGACTGAACGACCCGGCTTCGCCCTGAATGGCGACCTGCGTCATGCGTCCGTCACGGCGCCGAGGCTGCTGCTGGAAACCTGCCGCGCGTACTTGGCCAGCACGCCCGCGGTGTAGCGCGGTGCCGGAGGGGTCCAGCTCGCGCGGCGCAGGTCGAGCTCTGCTCGGGGAACGTCCAGGCGCAGCTCGCGGCGATCCGTGTCGATCGTAATCGGATCGCCTTCTCGCACCAGCGCGAGCGGTCCACCCTGCGCCGCCTCCGGTGCGACGTGTCCCACCACCAGCCCGTGCGTGCCGCCCGAGAAGCGACCGTCGGTAATCAAACCGACCGAAGCGCCCAGCCCGGCACCCACGAGCGCGGCCGTCGGCGCCAGCATCTCCCGCATCCCCGGTCCGCCCTTGGGGCCCTCATACCGGATGACCACCACGTCGCCGGCGCGGATCTCGCCCGCCAGGATCGCCGCGAGACACGATTCCTCCGAATCGAACACGCGCGCGGGGCCGGTGATCGTCATGTGCTCATGACCGCTCACCTTGGCGACCGCTCCTTCGGGTGCCAGGTTGCCGCGCAGGATGACGATGTGACCGCGGGGCGCCAGCGGCCGGTCCCACGGACGAATCACTTCCTGATTCGCCGAGGGGCGTGGCGCTATGCTCCGTAACCGCTCGGCCATCGACCCTCCCTCGATCACGAGGGTATCGCCGTGCAGCGCGCCGTGCTCGAGCAGTATCCTCATGACCTGCGGAATCCCCCCCGCGCGATGCAGATCGGTGGTCACGAAACGCCCCGACGGCTTCAGGTCGCACAAGACCGGAACGCGCTCACGCGCGTCCTCGAAGTGCTCGAGTGTGAGCGGCACGCCGGCAGCCCGAGCAATGGCGAGAAGATGAAGCACTGCGTTGGTAGATCCCCCCAGCGCCATCACGACCGCGATCGCGTTCTCGAAGGCCTGGCGGGTGAGGATCTGGCGCGGCAAGCGCCGGGCGTGAATCGCCTCGACCAGGACGGTGGCGGAACGCGCCGCGCTTTCCGCCGTTTCGCCATCCTCCGCGGCCATCGTTGAGGAATAGGGCAGGCTCATGCCCATGGCCTCGATCGCCGCGGACATGGTGTTCGCGGTGAACATGCCGCCGCACGACCCGGCGCCCGGACAGGCCCGGCGCTCGATCTCGCGCAGCTCATCGGGCGCCATATGTCCGGCAGCGCATGCGCCGACCGCTTCGAACACGCTGACAACCGTGAGATCGCGCCCGTCGTGCCGGCCAGGCTTGATCGTGCCGCCATAGACAAAGACGGCGGGGATATCGAGCCGTGCGATCGCGATCATCGCGCCCGGCATGTTCTTGTCGCAACCGCCGATCGCCAACACCCCGTCCATGCGCTGCGCGCTGCACGCCGTCTCGATTGAATCGGCAATGACCTCGCGCGAGACGAGGGAATAGCGCATGCCCTCGGTCCCCATCGAGATGCCGTCGCTGACGGTGATCGTGCCGAACGTTTGCGGCATGACGCCGCCCGCGCGCAGCGCTGCTACGGCGCGGTCGGCAAGCCGGTCGAGGCCGGCATTGCACGGCGTGATGGTGCTGTGGGCACTCGCGACACCGACGATGGGTTTGGTGAAATCCGCATCGCTGAATCCCACCGCGCGCAGCATCGCGCGGTTGGGCGCGCGCTCCATGCCTTCGGTGATCGCGCGACTGCGGAAGTTGTCGCTCACGAGAGGCCCTCGAGCGCTTCAGCGAGGACGAGCTCCACGATCCGCTCACCCATGTCCGCCGTCCCGATGGTTGGCTCGCCGGGGCGCGCAATGTCCGGCGTGCGCGCGCCCGCGTCGAGTGCCCCGGCGATGGCGGCGTCCACCGCATCCGCCGCTTCCGTGACCTTGAGACCGTAGCGCAGCAACAGCGCGACGGTCGCGATGGCGCCGATGGGATTGGCGATGCCACGGCCGGCGAGCGGTGGTGCCGACCCATGCACCGGCTCGAAGAGGCCCCCCCCCGGTCCCGAGCCGAGCGACGCAGACGGGAGGAGGCCCAGCGAGCCGACCAGCACCGCCGCCTCGTCGCTGAGGATGTCACCGAACATGTTCTCCGTCAGCACGACGTCGAACGTACCGGGATCGCTGATGAGCCGCATGGCGGCGGTATCCACGTACGCGTGCTCGAGCCGCACCGTCGGATAGTCGCGGGCGACCCGTGTGACTGTTTCTCGCCAAAGCTGCGACACCTCGAGCACGTTGGCCTTGTCCACCGATGTGACGAGCCGGCGCCGGCCTCGGGCGGCTTCGAAGGCCACCCGTGCCACGCGCTCGATCTCGGCCGTCGTGTACGCGAGCGTGTTCGTCGCGCTGGTGGCGCTGCGACGCCGCGGCTCCCCGTAATACAGCCCGCCGGTCAGCTCGCGCACGACGAGCAAATCGACTCCCCTGAGCCGCTCCGGTTTGAGCGGAGAGGAGCCGAGGAGCGCGGGATGGACGGCCACGGGGCGCAGGTTGGCATAGACGTTCAGGAGCTTGCGGAGCGCGAGCAGCCCTGTCTCAGGACGCAGCTCACGGGGTGCGCCGTCCAACGCAGGATCACCGACTGCGCCGAGCAAGACGGCGTCGCTGCCGGTGACGGCGGCGCGGGTCTCGGCCGGCAACGGATCGTTGGCTGCGGCGACTCCTGCCGCGCCGACCGGAAACGTCTCGGAGCGAAAATGGATCTCGAACCGCTCCCCTACCGCTTCCAGTACACGAACAGCCTGTGCTATGACTTCGGGTCCGATGCCGTCGCCCGGCAGCACCGCGATCGAGAATGTCTTCATGCGTGGCTGCGCTCGTAGGCGGCGATGCTCGGCTCCTCGAGCAGCGTGCGCCCAATCTCGTCGAGGCCGCGCAGCAGCAGCTCTCGGCCGTAGGCATCGGCGCTGAAGCGGGCGGAGAAGCCCTGGTCATCCGAGATCACGAGCTGCTCCAGATCCGCGACGATTTCGCAGGGGGCCCGCCCTATCAGCACTTCGACATCAGCAGCACGCAACTGCACCGGCAGCACTCCGTTGCGATAGCAATTGGACAAGAAGATGTCGGCGAACGACGGCGCGATGATGACGCGGAAGCCGTATTCCGCGAGCGCCCATACCGCATGCTCGCGCGACGACCCGCAGCCGAAATTCGGCCCGGTCAGCAGGATCGACGCGCCCTGCGCGTCGGGGCGATTGAGCTCGAAGTTCGGATCAGCGCGCCAGTCGAAAAAGAGGCTCGGCCCAAATCCCGTGCGGTCGACGCCCTTCAAGAACTGCTTTGGGATGATCTGATCGGTATCCACGTCGCGGCGTGGCAAGGCGACTGCCTTTCCCCGGTGGCGCACGAACGGAGTCACCATCCGCGCACATCCACAAGGCGTCCCTCGATCGCGGCGGCGGCCGCCATCACGGGACTCATGAGGTGCGTACGGCCGCCGCGGCCCTGGCGCCCTTCGAAATTGCGGTTGGACGTCGCCGCGCAGCGCTCCCCCGCGCCCAACACGTCAGCGTTCATGCCGAGGCACATCGAGCAGCCGGCGTTACGCCACTCGAACCCCGCGTCGCGAAAGACGCGATCCAAGCCTTCTTGCTCGGCCTGCGCTTTGACGCGCTGCGAACCGGGCACGACCATGGCGCGCACGCGCGACGCGACGTGCCGCCCGCGCACGACCGTAGCGGCCGCTCTTAGGTCCTCGATGCGGGCGTTGGTGCAAGATCCGAGAAACACACGATCAATGGGGATCCCTGCGAGCGGCGTTCCAGGCTTCAGGCCCATGTATTCGAGCGCGCGTTTCGCTGCCTGGCGCTCGTCCTCGGTGGGAAGCTTCGCGGGATCAGGGATCCGGTCCGTAATATCGGCAACCATCCCCGGTGTAGTTCCCCACGTGACCTGCGGGCCAACCCTGGACGCATCCAGCGTCACCTGCGTGTCGTAGCTCGCCCCTGAATCGGAGCCAAGCGTGCGCCAACGCTCCACTGCGCTCGTCCAAGCCACGCCTGCCGGCGCTCGCTGCCGGCCTTTGAGATAGGCGAACGTGACTTCGTCGGGGGCGATCATCCCGGCTCGGGCACCCGCCTCGATGGACATGTTGCACACCGTCATGCGCTCTTCCATCGACAGCGCGCGGACGGCGTCGCCAGTGTATTCGATGACGTGGCCGCTCGCACCTGCCGTGCCGATCTTGCCGATGAGCGCGAGAATCAGATCCTTCGCCGAGACACCCGGTGCGCGCCGCCCGGTGATGCGCGCTTCCAGATTGCGCGGCTTCTTCAGCACGATGCACTGGGTCGCGAGCACGTGCTCGACCTCGCTGGTGCCGATGCCCAGCGCGAACGCCCCGAACGCGCCGTGCGTCGCGGTGTGCGAATCGCCACAGACGATCAGCATGCCGGGCTGGGTCGCCCCCAGCTCCGGGCCGATGACGTGGACGATGCCCTGCTCCGGCGAATCGAGATCGAACAGCTCGATGCCGAATTCTCGCGCGTTGCTGCTGAGCGCGTCGACCTGCCGGGCCGCGATCGCATCGGCGATTGGGAGCGACCGATCACCGGTGGGAACATTGTGATCCACCGTTGCCAGGGTCAGCTCCGGACGGCGCACGGTCCGTTTCTCGCGCCTGAGGCCCGCGAACGCCTGGGGAGACGTCACCTCGTGGATGAGGTGCAGATCCACGTACAGCAGCGCGACGCCGTCCGCCAGCTCGCGGACGACGTGCGCTTCCCATACGCGGTCAAACAATGTTTTCATGCAGTCGCTGACTCACGCTCAGCAGGGCGAGGAGCCTTGGGCTTGGCGCGCTTTCCTTCTTCCGTCCATGGCATCATCGCGCGCAGCTTGGCGCCGACCTGCTCGATCTGGGAGTTCTGCGCGGAGCGACGCAGCTCGGCAAACCGAGGCGCACCGGCGCGGCATTCTGCGATCCATTCCTTGGCGAATACGCCGCTGCGGATGTCGGCGAGCAGCTTCCGCATCTCTTCGCGCACCGCCGGACTGATGACACGCCCACCGCGCGTCAGATCCCCGTACTCGGCGGTATTACTGATCGAATGCCGCATGAAGCCGAGACCGCCGCGATAGATGAGATCGACGATGAGCTTCAGCTCGTGGAGACACTCGAAGTACGCCATCTCCGGCGAGTATCCCGCCTCCGTCAGCGTCTCGAATCCCGCCTGGATGAGCGCCGTCACCCCGCCGCACAGCACCGCTTGTTCGCCGAACAGATCGGTCTCGGTTTCTTCGGCGAAGGTCGTGGCGATGACACCGGCACGCGAGCAGCCGATTCCCGTGGCGTAGGCGAGTGCGTTGGCCAGCGCCTTCCCGCTCGCGTCCTGATGGATCGCTACCAACCCCGGAACGCCGCGTCCGGCCTGATACTCGCTGCGCACCAGATGCCCTGGAGACTTCGGCGCGATCATCGAGACGTCGACGCCGGCGGGCGGTACGATCTCGCCAAAGTGGATGTTGAAGCCGTGAGCGAACATCAGCGTCTTGCCGGGACCTAGCGCGGGGAAGACGGCGGCCTCGTAGACCGCGCGCTGCTCCTGGTCGGGCACGAGCATCATGATCACGTCGCCCGCCTTGGCAGCATCGGCAACGGGACGAACTTCGAGACCATCCGCAGTCGCCTGTTTCCAGGATGCCCCATTGGGCCTCAGCCCGACGATGACCCGTGCGCCAGAGTCGCGCAGGTTTTGCGCGTGGGCGTGTCCCTGACTCCCGTATCCGATGATGGCGAACACGCGATCGCGCAGCCGTGCACGCTCGGTGTCCGCCTCGTAATAGACCCGCACTGCTGAGCTCATGGTATCTCCGGAGAATGAACGTGAATCCCCCCTCTCCCCGTGGGAGAGGGTGTCAGGGGGTGAGGACGTGACGGTCGCCCTGCGGACGCCGATCACATTTTGGATCTGCAGAAGGAGACTCTGGACCGTCGCGTCATCCGCGTCGATGTCACACGACATCCGCCAGATGCCCGGCGGACCAGTCGAATCCACGGCAAAACCGCGGATGGGCAGGTTGCGCCGCCGCAGCACACCGCACGCGCGGCCGAGCGTGAGGAGCTCGCTGCTCATCAGCACGGTCACGATGCGAGTCGCGGTCATACCGGCGCCGCCTCGAGCGGCTCGGACAGCGAGCCGCCCGGGACGATCATCGGGAAGACGTTGGCTTCCTGCTCGATTACCAGCTCCACCAGTGCCGGCCCCAGGGATTCATTCGCCGCCCGCAAGGCGTCCCGCACTTCGCTCGCCTGCTTGACCCGCCATCCCGGGATGCCGTACGCCGCGGCGAGCTTCACGTAATCAGGACTCCAGATGGGAGTGCTCGCGTAGCGGCCGCCGTGGAAGAACTGTTGCCACTGGCGCACCATGCCGAGGTAGCCGTTGTTGAAGACCGCGAGCTTCACTTCCAAGCCTTCCTGCACCATGGTGGCGATCTCGGCCATGTTCATCTGGAAGCCACCGTCACCGGAAATGGCCCAGACCGGCTCATTCGGCCGCGCCAGCCGGACACCCATAGCGGCGGGTACTGCGAACCCCATGGCGCCCAGGCCTCCCGACGTGATGTGCGTGTTCGGCCGCCGGAAAGGATAGAGCTGCGCCACCCACATTTGATGTTGCCCGACGTCCGAGACGATGGTGCACCGCCCGCCGGTGACATCGGCGAGCGCGGCAAGAATCACATCGGGCGATAACCCACCGGAGAACGACTCCGCGCGGGGGCGCATGAGCGCGCGGATCTCTTCACGCCAGCGCAGACAGTCGCGTGGCGCCACGACGGTCAGGAGCCGCTCGACGACACGGCGCGCGTCTCCCACGATGCCAACGGCAACGCGCACGTTGAGGCCGATCGCGGCCGCGTTCACGTCGATGTGCACGATCTTGGCGCGCGGCGCGAACGTGGCGGTATTGCCGGTCACGCGGTCATCGAAGCGAAGCCCGATCCCTACGATCAGATCGGCCGCCTGGATCGCCTTGTTGATGTGGACCTCGCCGTGCATCCCCGGCATCCCCAGGTGCAGGTCGTGCCCCTGCGGGAACGCGCTGATGCCGAGCAGCGTGGTGATCACGGGAATGCCGGTGCGTTCGGCCAGGGACCGCACCTCCGCATACGCGCCGCTCACGATGATGCCCCGGCCGATCATCAGTAGCGGACGTTCCGCCTCGGCGATCAGACGCGCCACTTCACGTACTGTCACATCGTCGGGGAGCTCCGGACCCGAGTCGCGTTCTGGACGTTGCCGTAGCGGCTGCGTGCGGGACCGGTACTCCGCTTTCTGGTTCTGGACGTCTTTCGGCACGTCCACGAGCACAGGGCCGGGGCGTCCCTCCATCGCGATCGCCATCGCCTCGCGCACGTCGTCGGCCAGCTCTTCGACGTCGCGCACCAGCACGTTGTGCTTGGTGACGGGCATCGTCACGCCGACGACGTCCGTCTCCTGAAACGCGTCGCGGCCGAGCATCGGCCGCGCGACCTGACCCGTGATCGCCAGGACGGGAGAGCCGTCCATCTGCGCCGCCGCCAGGCCCGTGACCAGATTGGTGGCTCCCGGTCCCGACGTCGCCACGCACACGCCGACGCGATTGGCCGCGCGCGCGTAACCGTCCGCGGCATGGGCGGCGGCCTGCTCGTGCCGCACGAGGATGTGGCGCAGCGCGGGATGCCCGTGGAGGGCGTCGTAGAACGGCATGATCGCGCCGCCCGGATACCCGAACACGACTTCAACGCCCGCATCCAGCAGCGTGCGGCACAGGATC
>Ga0184638_1000042_pt1 | contig 27598 bp, 21 predicted proteins | sample PLM31_50_b2_FD_133141 | JGI IMG/M metagenome (GOLD analysis project Ga0184638, IMG submission 133141) | Groundwater sediment microbial communities from an aquifer in East River, Colorado, USA - PLM3-1_50_b2 | ecosystem: Environmental > Terrestrial > Soil > Riparian zone | place: USA: East River... | reverse complement strand
TGCAGGCCGAGCGACACCGAGATCATGATCGCGTTCATCAGGCCGGCGAGGGTCGTGCCCTCCTTGGCGATGTCCACGAAGATGTCGCCGGGCGTCCCGTCGTCGTACAGGCCGACGTGGATGTAGCCCTCGTAGTCGCCGACGCGGAACTTGCGGCCGACCTCCACTCGGTCGTCCGGCAGGCGGCGCCGGCGCGTCGCCGGCAGAGGCGGCGCGGCAGAAGCGGCGGCCAGCAACGTTGCCTGCTCGCTCCCGTCCTTCTTGCCTGACAGCGGCTGCGCGACCTTGCAGTTGTCGCGGTAGATCGCGATCGCCTTCACGCCGAGCTTCCACGCGTCGACGAAGACGTTCCCGACCTCGTCCACTGTTACCGACTCGGGCAAATTTATCGTCTTGCTTATGGCACCACTGATGAACGGCTGGACCGCACCCATCATCTTCGTGTGGCCCGTGTAGTGGATCGCCCGGTCGCCGACCGCGCAGTCGAACACCGGGTAGTGCTCCGCCTTGACGTACGGTGCGCCGACGACCGTGTTGCGCTCGTCGACGAACGCGACGATCTCTTCCCCTTCAGACGGGGTGTAGCCGAGCTTCTCGAGCGCCAGCTGCACGGACTTGTTCACGATCGTGATTTCGCCGCCGCCGACGAGCTTCTTCGACTTCACGAGCGAGAAGTCCGGCTCGACGCCCGTCGTGTCGCAATCCATCATGAAGCTGATGGTGTTGTGGCTGACGAACCCATTGGCCACATACGTGACGTTGTCGGGAACTGAGATGTCGAACGTCGGCTGGTCGTCCAGTGTCTCGACCGTTGCCACCGTGTCGTAGTAGAAGCCGAGTGCATGCTCGAGCTCAGGATCGGCGCTCCGCTCGAGCAGCGCCGTCGCTGAACGCCGAGAGACATCGCCGCGTCGCGCGAGCGCCATTAGCATCGTCTTGCGCAGAGAGTCGTTCTCGGGCGCCAGCTCATCGACCTTCGCACGACTCAGCGGAATGTGGTCGTGCCGGGATGCTTGGCGATGATCGCCCTGCCACAGAGAGGCGGCCTTTCGCACCGACATAAAGTCGATCTCGTGCAGATACCGCTCGCTGGCGGCGACGTTCAGCAGCCGCAGGACGAAGCGATCGTTCCGGCCCCAGTTGGAGCCTGCGCCGTCGACCTTGCGTGTCGTGACGAAGCCGAGCGCCAGCAGCAGGCTCTGGACGTCCCTGCTGAAGCTTTCCGTGACGGTGCTCCACGAGACGTAGCCGTTGTTCGTCGTCCCGTCGGCCTCGAACAGGCCTCGGATGAATGCCGTGTAGACCTCGCGGTCGTTCGTGTGGAGGACCGAGTCCGGAATGTGCGCGTGCCAGCCCTTGCCGCTGTGCTCGGCCGAAGGCGGGAGCTTCGCGAAGCCGCACGCCCCCCACCACAGGGTCAGTGGTACCGAGTTGAAGGCGACCTCGGTATAGCCCTGCTTCTGCGTGATCGAGGCATCGAGTCCGAAGAGCGCTGCGCCGAGATCGACCAGACGCTCGACGACGTCGTCATCGCCCTTGGCGACGCACAGCCGCAACCCCTTAGCGTGGAGGGAGCCGTCGCCCATGAAGTAGCCGACGAACTCTGCAAGCTCCGGCGTCATCCGCTCGGGGACGCGCGTCCGGAAGTCGGCGGTCCAGTAGAGATCGCCAAGCGGAGGAAGCTCGACCTCTTGCGGCTCGCCGACGAGACCGTTGAGCATGAGCGGCACGCGGTCGTCTTTCTCAATCTCGGCGAATCGTCGCCAGACCCAGTTGCCCTCGGTGTCGACGACTTTGATCCGGTGCGTTGCGGTCCCCTGGATGCGATAACCGCGATCCGTCTCGATCGACACGACTTCCTCGAAGCCGTTGACATAGAACTGCGTCGCCTGGCGCGGTCCGTCGTCTGTCGCGACCTCGAGGTCAAGCTCCTGCCACTTCGAGCCGACCGGATCGCCGAGCGTACGGAGCCGGACGAGGCCGCGGCTCGTCGAGACGAGGCTGTCGCCGACGAGGCAGCCGGTCGGGGCGAGCACGGTCGCCTGTGCGTTGCGGTAGCCGTGCACCTCACCCAAATTGAGGACGTCGTCCCAGGCTTGGCGGCACGCACCCAACAGGTCGGCAGGAATGACGTCGGAGTCCTGGATGTTCCCGACCGCGGCGCGATGCTGCGCCATCACCCCGATCATCGCCGCCGCGTTGGGCTTGTAGCCGGCGAACGCTCCCATCCGACTCGCGATCTCCGCGGACTTGCGATAAGCGCGACCAGTCATCAGTCCGGTGATCGCCGCTGCGTACGCGCGACCCTCATCAGAGTCGTAAGGCAACCCACGCGCCATGAGCAAGGCGCCCAGGTTGGCATACCCAAGGCCCAGCTGGCGGAACGCTTTAGCGTTCCGCTCGATATCCGGCGTCGGGTACGACGAGTTGCCGACGGCGATCTCCTGCGCGAGGAACATGACGTCCGCCGCGTGCGAGAAGGCCTCGACGTCGAGCTCGCCGTCCTCGCGCCGGAACTTCATCAGGTTCAGCGAGGCGAGGTTGCAAGCACTGTCATCAATGGACAGGTATTCGCTGCAGGGATTAGAGGCGTTGATGCGGCCCGTGTTTGGAAGCGTGTGCCAGTTGTTAATCGTCGTGTCGTACTGGACGCCTGGGTCAGCGCACTGCCACGCGGCCTCGGCGATCTGCTTCAGTAGCTCGCGCGCCTTGATCGTGTCGACGACGGCGCCGTCAGTGCGCGCGGTCAGGTTCCAGTCGCCGTCGGCCTCGGCGGCCTCCATGAACGCGTCGGTGACACGCACGGAGTTGTTGGCGTTCTGGTACTGGATCGACGCCCAGTCGGGTGAGTCCAACGACATGTCGTAGCCGGCCGACTCGAGGACGCGTGCCTTGCGCTCCTCGTGTGCCTTGCACCAGATGAACTCCGCGATGTCGGGATGGTCGACGTCGAGCACGACCATCTTCGCGGCGCGCCGCGTCTTGCCGCCGGACTTGATTGTCCCGGCTGACGCGTCGGCGCCGCGCATGAAGCTGACGGGCCCCGAGGCGTAGCCGCCCTTCGAGAGCTGCTCCTTCGAGGAGCGGAGCTTCGACAGGTTGACGCCCGAGCCGGAGCCGCCGCGGAAGATGACGCCCTCGCGCCGGATCCAGTCGAGGATCGAGTCCATCGAGTCGTCGATCGAGAGGATGAAGCAGGCAGAGCACTGCGGCTTCTCCTCGAAGCCGACGTTGAACCAGACCGGGCTGTTAAAGCTGGCGAGCTGGTTGACGAGGATCGCCTTCAGCTCGGCCTCGAAGGTGTCGGCCTCCTCCTCGGTCGCGAAGTAGCCGTCGGTGCGTCCCCAGCCGCCGATCGTGTCAACGACCCGGCCGATCATCTGCTTGACGCTCCGCTCGCGCTCGGGCGAGGACATGCGGCCGCGGAAGTACTTCTGGGCGACGATGTTGGTCGCTGTTTGCGACCAGAACTTCGGGAACTCGACGTCCTTCTGGTCGAAGACCGGCTTGTCCTTGCCGGGGATGAACGCGTCGCGGGTCTCCCAGTCGATCTCGTCGAACGGGTCGCGCCCGGGGATGGTGAAATAGCGGCGCACCGCCAAGCTTGCCGTCTCCTCGACGACGGTGTTCTCGGCCAGCGCAGCCGGAGTCTGGGTCTCTATGTCCTTGGCGGTCGCCATCCTGTCCTCCCGAGAGCTAGTCCTACGGATATCAAGTCTCGATCGGTGTGATGGTGCGTCTTCTAGGAGGCGCCGCCGATCGGGATCTGGACCATAGAAACAGCCCCGGACGTAGCACCTATGGTAGCCGCGAGGCCGCTCTCCAAGCGGGATTACGGGAGGTTCCGGCCGCTCCGAGCGAGCCTTTCGGCCGTCCCTCGAACGAGTGATCCTCCGCAAGTCCGGGCCCTGCCGCCGGTCTCCTCCGTCACGCGATGCGGCCGAGATGCATGACCGGATGGCTAACGCCGCTGACAACAGTCGTGCTTGCGCTTGTCCTCGGTGGGAGCGCGCGGGCCGACGTGTGTGTCGTCGTCGATCCGCTGGTCGAGCTTGGCTGCCGCGATCCGCAGGGTGCGCCCGCTGGAGGGGAACCGAAGGCGAGCTCGGAGCCGGCGGGCGCACCCGAACCTGAGCCGGCTCGGTGGACCTCGTCCGAGCCAAGCTACGACCCGCGCCGACTTGCGATCACGTTCAAGGCGGGGACGCCGATCGCGAGGGTCCGCGCCGTCGTTGCGGACGCGGGCGCGACGCTGGAGCAGGCGATCCCGAAGATCAACGCGTACCTCGTCGGCGTCGAGCCGGAGCACCGAGCCGAGGCGCTCGGATCCCTGCGTTCGTCACCCGCGGTGACGACCGCGTCGCAAAGCTTGATCGCGGAGATCTTCGACTCCAGTCCCGACGACGTCGACTGGCCGCTGCAGGAGGGCTTGCGCGTCGCGGGGTTCCCTCGGGCGTGGGACGTGACGCGCGGCTCGAGCCGCGTCGTGATTGCTGTCGTCGACACGGGTGTCGACGCGAAGCAACCGGACCTGCGGGGCGCAGTGATGCCGGGCTACGACTTCGTCAACTCGGATGCGGATCCGGGTGACGACCACGGTCACGGCACGTCGGTCGCCGGCGTCATCGCCGCGCGTGCGGACAACCGCGTCGGCGGCGCCGGAGTCTGCTCGCGCTGCTCGATCATGCCGATCAAAGTGCTCGACGCGACCGGAAACGGAAACGACGCTCGCATCGCGGCGGGGATCGTGTGGGCGACCGATCACGGCGCGAAGGTGATCAACCTCAGCCTCGGCGGCCCAGGCTCGAGCCAGCCGCTCGCCGACGCCATCGGCTACGCGAGCGGTAAGGGCGTCGTCGTGGTCGCGGCTGCGGGCAACTCCGGAACCACGAGGCAGTACTTCCCGGCCGGCGACCCGCGCGCGATCAGCGTCGCTGCGACGACGTTCGTCGATCGGCGGTACTCGTGGTCGAACTTCGGCGACTGGGTGCGCGTTGCCGCGCCCGGCTGCAACCTCGCACCCGTGCTCAGCGGCGGGTACGGTGACTTCTGCGGCACATCCTCGGCCGCTCCGCTCGTCGCAGGCCTGGTCGGGCTCGAGTTGAGCGCCGAGCCGGCGGCGACGGCGCAGGAAGTCGAGCAGGCGCTCATGCGCGCGGCGACACCGCTACCGGGTGTCGTGCAATACGGGCGTATCGATGCGGGCCGGACCCTCGCCTTGCTGAAACCGGCAGCAGTGAAGCGCACGAGCGTGGTCTTCCGCGGAACGATCGGGACGAACGCGCGGACGTACCGGCTCGAGGTGGCGGGAGGCATTCTGACGGCCACGCTCCGGTTCACCGGCGGGAAGAGGCTCGCGCTGTCGCTCATCGCCGCGGACAGCGGCAAGCTGATCGCGCGCGTGTCGGGGCGAAGCCCGCTCCGGCTGAGCGCATCGCCTGCCGCGGGAGCCGTCACGCTTCGAGTCAGCGGGGCCAGTGCACGCGGACGATTCGTCCTCAGCGTCACGCATACCTTGCGCGCGGGCAGTGCATAAGTCACGCTGTCGAAGCTACGCCCGTCGCTCCTGCGTGCGTCTTGATCTCTTTCTTCGCGCGTTGGCTTTGACCCGCGACGGGCGTAGCTTCATGACGAATCGAGTCCGTCAGTCAAATGGACAGATCCGAGTTGTCTTGCTTGCGCTGAGTTTGCGCGGATCACTCGAACGAGTGATTCGTTGCAAATTCGGTTTTGACCGCTTGACAACCGGCAAAGCAGAAGAGGCCGGGTGGGTCCCCGGCGAACACCAAAGGAAAGAAGGAGACATGCGAAGCAAGTGCGTGTTTGTCGTCGCCTTCGTGGCGGCGTTCACGCTCGGCACTGCGGAGACAGCGTTTGCGGACAACGATGCAACCGGCTCCATCGGAGCCGTGCAGACCGGAAACGTCAGCGTCACACCATCCGTCGGTGCAGGTCAGGCCGGCGCGGCCGCCGCCGCTTCCGCTCCCACGTCGGTTGCGGGCACCGGCAACAACACCGCGTCGAACTCAGTGGGCGCGGTTCAGGTCGGCGGTGGTAACACCTCCAGCAACTCGGTCGGCAGCGTGCAATCGAGCCCCGTTAGCTCGACGCCGTCCGCATCGGCCGGAGCTGCCGACAACAACGCGAGCGCAAGCGTCCCCATCACGGTCGGGGGCGGCGGCAGCAACAGCGCGTCCAACTCGACCGGTGCAACCCAGGTTGGCGGCGGAAACACGGCCGCCGGTTCGGGCGGCGCCGCGCAGGTCGGGTCGGCTTCGGCGGCTCCTGCGGTTGGTGCGTCGTTCCTGGGCGAGGCGTTCTCCGCCTCAGCCCCGGTGGGCGTCGCTGGTAGTGGCAACGACGCGGCCGACTCGAACGGAGCAGTTCAGGTCGGCGGCGGCAACACCGCAGCGCGTTCGTTCCTCGCTGTACAGTCCGGCGCCGTGACGGTCGGCTCGACGGCAGGTGCGGGCGGCATGACTGCGTCCAACCCGGTCGCGGTTGGTGGCGACGGCGGCAACTCCGCTTCCGACTCGGCCGGCGCGGTGCAGGTCGCGGGCGGTAACACCTCGTCCGGCTCGGCCGGGACGGTTCAGTCCGGTCCGGTGACGGCAGGGCCGTCTGTCACGACGAACGGCGCACCCGGCCCCGGCGGCACGACGCTCGCAGCCGCGGGCACGCCTGCGGCCGGCGCCGGGACGACGGCGTCTCCGGCCGGCACGACGGCGTCTACCGCGGATACGACCACGCTAGGCGAGCGGGAGACGGCCGCAGTACCGAGCGACCAGAACCGTGTTCCGCTCGGCGTCAGCACGCCCGACAGGTCGGTTCTGGGCGGGCTCCCGGTCACCGGGCTCGGCCTGCTGCTCTTCGTGATCCTCGGCCTCGCGCTGTGCGCAACGGGCCTGGGGATCCGTGGTCGTGCTCGTGCATGTGCGTAACGGGTTGATCGTCGTCATCGCGGTCGCGGTGCTTGGCATCGCGGCCGCGCCGGCGGCGGCTCGTCCCGTCCGGTGAGAGCCGCGCCTAGATGTGGCCGGTGGGCGGCGGATCGGCCTTCTTGGCCTGCATCCGGCGCGTGATGAAGCTCACTGCGGCGGCCGCCATCAGCAGGAACGCCAGGCCGCCGAGGACGAGCAGCGGGATCGGGATCGAGTCCGCCGTGTCCGGGCCGAGCGCGCGCGCGAGCCGCGTGAAGAAGCCTTCGTTGTCGCTGCCTCCGCTCGCGCCGCCGTCGCCGCCGCCGGCACCGGGGACCATCGTGTTCGGGCCGACGTCACCGTCGTGGTCGCGGATGACCGCCTGGAGCGCGCGCGTCAGGTCGTCGCGCAGCGTGCCGTACACCACCTGATCCTCGGGGATGTCCCGCAACGCTTCGCGGTAACAGTGCACGGGATAGCTCTTGTCCACGCGGCCGTCCACGTACCAGTCATGGATCAGCGCCTGCGAGCACTTGCTCTCGAGCCGGGCCTCGGCCTTTTCCACGCGCGCAAGACCCGCGAGTGCGGCTACGGCGAAGAGGAGGATGAGGGACTTCAGGGCTTTGGGCATGCGGGGACTTGCTCTGCGGCTGGGCAGGACTCTAACGACGATCTTGCCCACCTTGCCGGATGGGAGTGATGCGCGCGTGAGTCGGTTGTAAGCGGTTTGTAAGCGGTCTGGCGTCCATGCGTCTCGCCACTAACGTTGTTCGACGTTTGCCGGGTTCGGCCTGTGTTAGCTTCGAGCGCGATGCGACAGCAGGCCGTGAGGGAAGCGCTGCTTCCCGCTGCCGCCGGCTTGCTGACCTTTGCAGCTCTCTTTCTCAACCACGGGTCCAGCGACGCGCGGCTGTTTTGGATCGGGTCGGCGGCGGTAGTCGCTGCCGCGGTCGGGTGGGCGGTGCGGCAGCCGCAGCTGTCGCGGCCGGGGATCGTGTTCTTCGCGGCGCTCGGAGGATTTGTGCTGTGGCAGGGGCTGTCCATCAGCTGGTCGATCCAGCCGGCCCGGTCGTGGGACTACACCAACCGCGGGCTCGTCTACTTCGCGTTCGCCGCGGTAGGGGCGGTGCTCGGCGGCGTGCCGGCGCGGCGGCTCGCTCAGGCGGGGGCGGTGTTGCTCGGCGCGCTGTTCGCGTGGGCCCTCGCGGCGAAGATCGTGCCCGGGTTGTACGACGACTACGGGCGGCTGGCGCGGTTGCGTTATCCGGTCGGGTACTGGAACGAGCTCGCACTGCTGGCGGCGGCGTCCGTCCCGTTGGCGTTGTGGCTGGTCGGGCGGCGGTCGTTCGACCGGCGGGTGCGCGTGGGCGGTGCGCTGTTGCTCTATGCGGCGCTCGTGGTCGCGGTCCTTACGTACTCGCGCGTGGGGATCGTCCTCACGGTTGCTGCGGCAGTGACGTGGCTTGCCTTCGACCGCGAGCGGCTCGTTGCTGTCGGTCCATTGGCGGTTGCGTGGGTGGTCGGCGCTCTGGTTGCGGGCGCGGCGCTGTTGCTTCCGGGTGTGGCGGACAACGGGCAGTCCAACGACGTGCGGCTGGAGGACGGGCTCGCCTTCGGCGCAGCGCTCGTCATCGGTGCCGCCGTCGTGTTCTTCGCGATGACGCGCGTGCAGGACCGTGCCGTCGACGAGCGCGTTGCGCGGCGCATCGGCGTGGGGCTGGCGACGCTCGTCGTTGCCGCGCTGGCGATCGCGGTCGTGCGGTCGGGGGGACCGGTGGACTTCGTGCGGGACCGCTGGCACGAGTTCTCGAATCCGGTCAGCGCACAGGTCCCAAATGCTCCGGGTCGTATCGCGTCTGTGAGCTCGAGCAACCGCTGGCGCTGGTGGACGGAGGCGTGGGACGCGTTCCTCGACCACCCACTCCGAGGGACCGGCGCGGGAACGTTCGGGCTCACCGACCGGCTCGAGCGCGACACGTCGCTCGCGGTCACCGAGCCGCACTCCGCGCCGCTGCAGGATCTGACCGAGACCGGGCTCGTTGGGTTCGCACTGATTTCCACTGCGCTCGTCGCGGCGGCGCTTGCGATCTGGCGGCGGGAGCGGAGCGGTGCGCTGACGGCGCTCGGGTTAGCCGCGGCGCTCTGCGTCGTCCACTCCTTCGTGGACATCGACTGGGACTACGTCGCGGTGCAGGGGCCGTTCTTCCTGACGGTCGGGGCGCTCGTATCCGGGCCGCCGCGGCCGGCCGTGGGACGGCGGCGGCTCCTGCGCTCGGCCGTCCTTGCGGTTGCGGCGCTGGCGGCGCTCTACTCGCTCGCATCGCCTTGGCTTGCGGATCGCCGGATCGACAAGGCCTACGACGCGCTCGTGCGTGGTGACAGAGGGACGGCGCGCGACGAGGCGCGGGCGGCGCAGGCGCTCAACCCGCTGGCGGTGCAGCCGTTGTGGGTGTGGGCGTTGGCGGAGCGTGGCGAGCAGGCGCTCGAGCTCTACCGTCGCGCCCGCGATCTCGAGCCCAAGAATCCGGAGACGTGGTACGTCCTCGGCGAGTTCGAGCTCCACGTGCTGATGCGGCCGCGCGACGCGTACCGCGACCTGAATCAGTCGTACACGCTCGACCCCTACGGGCCGGCAGGGCAGAAGGGCGGCGCGCTCGACGAGGCGCGCTGTCAGATCGATCCGGCTACTTGCCCAGGATGAGCACGACGTGCGAGCCCAGGAGCTGGGCCGGATGCAGTCCGTCCAGCGGCCGCACCACCCGCACGTGCAGGTCGCGGCCGAGTCGCGCGCCTTCGGCTGTGTAGCCGGGGCGGTACATGATCAGCGTGCGCGGGCTCGCCTCCGGGGCGTTGCCGACGTTGCCGACCAGGTAGCCCTTTGCGCCGACCTTGTCCGCGGCTGTCTGGGCAGCGCCGGCGAGGCCGTTTCCGTTCAGCACCATCACGGAGACGTCGCCGCGCGCGAGCGTCGCCCTCTTTGCCGGTGCGGGGGCAGTTGCGCGCGTGTGTGGCGTGCTCGCTGCGGCAGCGGATTCGCGGAAGTGCCCGGCGATCGGATTGCCGAGGAGCGCGATCGCGACGCCGGCGATGACGATCAGCTCGACTGCGGCGAAAGCGGTGACCGCGATGGTCGCGCGACGCCAGGGGCGAATCAGGTCGAGATCGTGGGCGTGCTCCATCGCCCGGAGCGAGTTCGGCCCCCGCGCTCCCGCTCCTTCAATCCGCGCCACGGACCGGTCGGCGCCTGCCATGCCCGAGGTGGCCCTGTCCCAGGACTGTCCCGGGACGCGTGCGCTGCGGTCAGGTCCGGGGATTGTCGGTTCTGGACGGGATGGGTGTGCCGAAAGTGTGACTTTTCTTCCACAACCGGCTGAACGGGGCAGGGCTTTCCGTTGGGAGCCGCATAACGTCGACGACGGCACGCCGCGGTCCCGTACTGGAACGGGACAGGTCTAGCCGGCGGAGATCCAGGCCCAGGTCTCGCCCAAGCCCTCGTCGAACGAGCGCGTTGCCTGCCAGCCCAGCGCGCTCTTTGCTCGCGACGGATCGAGGACGCTTCGTTGCAGCTCGCCGGCGCGCGCCGGCGCGAACTCCGGCTCCCGCTCGATTCCCGCGGCCCGCTGGGTCCGCTCGTAGAGATCCAGCACGGACGTCTCCGTGGCCGTGCCGACGTTGAAGACGCCGCCGTCCTGCTTCGCCGCGGCGAGCGTCGCGGCGACGACGTCCCCGACGTAGACGTAGTCGCGCGTCTGGGTTCCGTCGCCGAAGATCCTCGGCGTTCCGCCCTCGCGCAGCAGGTTCATGAAGATGGCGACGACTCCGGCCTCCCCGTGCGGATCCTGTCGCGGGCCATAGACGTTGCCGAAGCGCAGTGACACGTGACTTGCGCCGTACAAGCGGTTCCACGCCGCGATGTACTCCTCCGCCGCCAGCTTGGACACGCCGTAGGGCGCGAGCGGCGCCAGCGGGTGATCCTCCGCCGCCGGGCCGTCGCACTCGCCGTAGATCGCGCCACCCGTCGAGCTGAACACGATCTTCGTGCCGTGACGCAGCGCCGCTTCCAGCACGCGCAGAGTCCCGACGATGTTGATGTCCGCGTCGTGATCCGGCCGCTCGACCGACACGCGGACGTCCACTTGCGCGGCGAGGTGAAACGCCACCGCGGGGCGAACCTCGTCGAAGACCCGAGCCGAGTCGACGCGTATGTCTCCCTCGTGCACGCGCGCCCCCGCCGGAACGTTCTCCGGCCTGCCGGACGAGAAGTCGTCGAACACGTGCACCTCGTCCCCGCGCGCGAGTAACGCGTCGACGACATGCGAGCCGATGAAGCCTGCGCCTCCGGTGACGACCGCCCGCACGGGCCGTATCGTACGGCCGCAGTGTTCGTGACCTTCGAAGGAGTGGACGGGTCGGGAAAGACGACGCAGGCCGAGCGCCTGGCCGACTCACTCCGCGCCGAGAGTCGCGAGGTCGTCTCGACTCGCGAACCGGGCGGGACGCCGCTCGGGGAGGAAGTCCGGCGGCTTCTGCTCGAAGGCGTCGAGATGAGCCCCTGGGCCGAGGCCGCCCTCTTCGCCGCCGCACGTGCCGAGCTCGTCGACCGGGTGATCGCGCCCGCGCTCGAGGCCGGCTGGGACGTGGTCTGCGATCGCTACGTCGACTCCTCCCTGGCCTACCAGGGCATCGCGCGCGGCCTCGGCGTCGGCCCCGTCCTCGAGCTGAACCTGCACGCCATCCAGGGCCGGATGCCGGACCGCACCGTCCTCGTGCTGGTCGACCCCGAGGTCGCAGCCCGGCGCAGCAAGCAGACCGACCGCATCGAGCGCGAGGGGTCGGACTTCCAGCGCAAGGTCGATGAGGCATACCGTGCGCTGGCAACGATGTTCCCCGACCGCATCACTACCGTGGACGGCAACCGGCCGCCCGACCAGATCGCCGACGAGATCCTTGGACGTCTTCGAGCACATTCCTGAGCAGGCCGAAGCGAAGCGACTGCTGCGCGCAGCGCTCGCCGAGGGCCCCGCGCACGCGTACCTCTTCTACGGCCCGCCCGGAGTCGGCAAAAGCGCCACCGCGCTCGCGTTCGCTGGCGAGCTGATCGGGGACCGTGCGCGCGTCGAGCGGCGCGCCCATCCCGACGTGTACGTCGTCGACCCGGTCGGCGACCAGATCCGCATCGACGACGTCCGCGAGTTGCGGCGCGACCTGCACATGCGCCCGTTCGAGGCCGACCGCCGCGTCTACCTCCTGCACGCGGCCGAGACCCTGAACGAGGACGCCGCCGACGCTCTGCTCAAAGATCTCGAGGAACCGCCGCCGTACGCCGTCATCGTCCTCGTCGCCAACGACCTGGGCCCGCTGCCGGACACGATCCGCTCGCGGTGCCAGCCCATTCCGTTCACGCGCCTCTCCGAGCGTGCGATCCGCCAGGAGATCGACGCGCGGGCGCCGGGCCTCGACCCGAGCGAGGCAGCATCGCTCGCGCGCCTCGCGGCCGGCCGGCTCGATCGCGCGCAGAGGCTCCTCGACCCGGAGTCCGCGAAGCGGCGTGAGGTGCTGCTCGAGGTTGCTCGCTCCGTCTACACGGATCCCGAGTTCGAGCCGGGCGAGGCGGCGCAGCGCATGCTCGACGGTGCGCGCGAACGGGCGGCCGAGGCCAAGCAAGCCGCAGAGGAGGAGCTCGAGACGCTCGACCTGCCGACTCGCGAAGCCGAGCAGCGCGTGCGCCGCGCTGCACGCGGCGCCGAGCGCGAGGAGCTGCTCGCCGGGCTCGAGGAGCTCGCCTCCTGGTACCGCGACCTCGTCGTGGTCGCAGTCGGCGCCGAGCGCGCCGCCGTCCACGCCGACCGCCTCGCGACCCTAAGCGAGGACGGGACGACCGAGCGCCTCGCCGGCGCCGAGCGAGCCTGCGAGCTCGTTCGCGAGACCTGGCGCGCATTCGAGGAGTTCAACCTGAGCCCGCCGCTGGCTCTAGAAGCCCTCTTCGTGCGGCTTCGCCGGGAGCTCGGGAGTCACGTCCCCTCGCTGGTCTGAGGAATTCCGCATCTCGCCGCCGGCCGAAGTCTCATCGCCGTGCGCGCAAACTCGACACGCCGGCTGTCCTCACTGGCAGGCTCAGGGCCCGGGACGGGGCCGTCGTGAACACGACGGTCGCGATCTCCGGCACCCAGATGACCCAGCAGAGCACCCAGGTGGTCGGTCAAACAGGCTCTGTGGCAGTGCAGGCCCAGGTGACAGCCGTGGGGCCCGGGATGATCAAGCTCGCCCAGTCAGGCGCGACCGCAACTGCGGACGACGAGGACGACGATGAGGACGACGACGACGACGACGACGAGGACGAACACGAGGACGAACACGAGGACGACGACGACTAGCGGACCAAATCCCCTCACCCTCAGCCGGCCGTCACGAGCGCGTGGCGGCCGGCAGCTACGTCGCCGATCTCTTCTCAGAGCACAGCCGGATGGTGCTCGGTCTCTGCAGGCTTTTGTTACGCGATCCGGTCGAAGCCGAAGATGCGGCGCAGCAAGTCTTCCTCTCTGCGCATCGGGCAGTCCTGCGCGGTGCGCTTCCGCGTGAAGAGCCCGCCTGGCTGGCCGCGATCGCGAGGAACGAGTGCCGCGTACGTGAACGCAGCCGCTGGTCCGCTCGTGCTCCGCGACGACCTGGCCCGTCTCATCCCCGGCTTCGATCCAGCGACCGCCGCTCGTCGCGCGCGTCGCCGCGATTCCACTCACCGTGAAGCTCGCAACGGCGGCCGCGGGCGTAGGCGTCGTGGTCACCGGCGCCACCGAGCTCTCGCATCCTCGCGCACACCCAGTCGACAGCCGTGCGGGGTCGTCCGGCCCGCCGTCGTACCCGCGCAGGGTCTGGAGCTCGAGACCGCTAATCGCCTGCGCGCTGCCGGCGGCTCTCCCCTCATATCCCCGCGCGCCCTCTCGTCTGCGCGCCACGAGGACGAGGTCGACGAACGTGAGGAACGCGAAGTGGAGGAGCCCGAGGAGGAGGAAATCGAGGTCGAACGGCCGGAGGCCGCCGAGGCCGGGGGGCCCGAGGACCGGGACGAAGGACGGGACACGGCCTCGGCCGAAGAGCAAGACGAGCCGGAGGACTCCGAAGACAACTCGGGGCATGGCAGTTCAGACGACTGAGGTCCTTCTACCGAGTGACCCTCAAAGGAGGGGTGGTCGCCCTCCCGCCTGCTGCCGACATTCCGTCTACGTGCGTACCCGCAGGACGCGCGTACCCGCAGTCAGGAGGACGAGTGGCCGCAGTCCCGTCCATAGGTCGAGCTACCCGTGTCGAGCGTTCCACCGCTCCCGGGGCCGACGCCGCGGGCGACCTGTACGAGCGCTACTCCGCTCAGATCTATGGCTACTGCCTCCACCAGCTCGGCTCACGGGAGGAGGCGGAGGACGCCGTCCAGACGACGTTCATGAACGCCTTCCGCGGGCTGCAGCGGGGCATCGTGCCCGAGCTCGAGTCGGCCTGGCTCTTCAAGATCGCGCACAACGTCTGCCTTTCACGCCGGCGCTCCTCCTGGCGCCGCGGGAAAGTCGAGACGCCGAACAACCTCGAGGTCCTGCAGGAAGTGGTCCCCGCCCGCGAGCAAGTTGTTGCGGACGAGCTCATCCGCTTGCAGGACGTCCTCGAGGAAATGCCCGAGAATCAGCGGCGCGCAATCCTGCTACGCGAGTGGCAGGGTCTTACGTACCGCGAGATTTCGGCTGAACTGGGTCTCTCACAGGCCGCCATAGAGACCCTCATCTTCCGCGCACGTCGCGCGCTCGCTCAGGGCCTGGAGCAGGACGCCGACACGTGGAAGCGGCGGCTGCGCCGCGGCGCCGATGCCGGCGGCGCAGTCGCCTGCATTCAAGCGCTGCTCAGCGGCGGCGGCGCAGCCGCTTTGAAAATCGGCGCGACGGTGATGGCAGTCGCGACTGCGGCGGTTGCCTCGTCGCCGCTTCCGGCGCCGAGGACTGCGGCGCCCGCGCACACGTCGCCACCTGCAAAGGTGGCGCCCGCTGCTCGGAACGGGACACGCATGCTGGCCATGGCCGCGGCGGCAAGCGCACCAGCCGCGTCGGCGCCGTCGGCGCAGACGCGCCGCGCGGGCCGTATGAAGCCTGCGCCGGCCGAACGCCGCCTCCCGACGCCGGTCGCTTCCCCCGGTGCCACGTTCGGCGACACGACCAGCACTCCAGCCGGGACGCCGCCGACCCTCGAGGCTCCGATCCCGGCCGCGCCTACCGAACAGTCTGCGCCCGCCGCGACGCAGCCCGAGTCCGCACCGCCGCCTGCACCGGACCGCCACCCGCAGTCGATCACCGAGCCCGAGCCCGCACCCGCGGAACCCGAGCCCATGCCGCAGCCGGAGCCGTCGTCACACGAGGCCAAGCCGGACAAGGCTGACAAGCAAGACAAGGCCGACAAGCCGGGCAAGGAAGACCATTCGGACAACGGCAAGGGGCCCGGAAACGGCAAGAAGTAACGCGGCGAACCGGGGCTATACTCGAAGCCCGTCGCCGACGTAGCTCAGCTGGTAGAGCACTTCACTCGTAATGAAGGGGTCCCCAGTTCGAATCTGGGCGTCGGCTTCTCTTTCCAAGCCGATTTCGCATCAGTGGCAGATGCTTGGCCGGTTGCGTTGGCAAGTCGATTGGCAAGTAGAGGCCGCGAGGCACGGCGCGGGGGAGCTTCTGACACGCGAGAGGCTCCCGCTCAAAGAGCCTCTGTGATCGAGCCGTCAGTTGCCCGGAAGCTAGGTGGGGCTGAGAAAGGCAGCGGGAGCGCCGGGAGGCTTCCGAGTCGCCCTGCGGCGCCGAGCCGAAACAGGGCCAGTGACTGGGTTTGCGGCGTCAGTTGGCTCCCCTTGTCGGGGGGCACATCGGACTTTCCTTTCTGGCCCAATGGGCGTAGCGTCGTTGGAGTCACCGACCAGGGCCCGGAGTTGGGAGGGCTCCACCGAGTCGGAACCGGCAACACCGCAGAGAAACCATTACGGAAAGGAGCTGCTCATGAGCAACCCGGACATGATGCCCACCGTCGTTCTTGTTCACGGCGGTTTCGTAGACGGCTCCGGCTGGCAGGGTGTCTACGAGCACCTGAAGAAAGACGGCCTCAACGTCGCCATCGTCCAGAATCCGACGCTTTCGCTCGCAGGTGACGTCGCCGCGACCAATTCCATCATCGACGCGCAGAGCGAACCCGTCATTCTCGTGGGCCACTCCTATGGCGGGGCGGTGATCACTGAGGCGGGTAACAATCCCAAAGTAGAGAAGCTCGTTTACATCACGGCCTTCGCGCCGGACAAGGGCGAATCGGTAAACACCCTCATCGCAAACCCGCCGCCTGGCGCACCAGTGCCGCCGATTCTGCCGCCACGGGAGGGGTTTCTGTTCCTCGACCGGGAAAAGTTCCATGCCTCATTCGCGGGTGACGTGAGCGACGAACAGGCCGCGTTCATGGCCGACTCGCAAGTCCCCTGGGGCGTTGACGCCCTAGGCGGCACGATCAGCGAGCCTGCCTGGCGGAGCAAGCCAAGCTGGTACCTCATCGCCACCGAAGACCGGATGATCCCCCCACCGGCCCAGCGCGAGATGTCTGCCCGGGCAGGTTCGACCGTGGTTGAAGTCTCGGGCAGCCATGCGATTTACGTCTCGAAGCCTGCGGCAGTGGCCGAACTCATTGAGACGGCGGTCAACGCAACAGCCCCGGTCGTCCGCGCCTAAGCGTTCTCGAAGGTGGAGCAGCACACTGCGGCGTAGCTCGCAGAGCCTCTACGGGTCGGGGGCGTTAGCGCCCCCGACCCAGACTCGAAGCAAGCAACGGGTGGACTCACAGAAGCGTCCGAAGCGCCTCTCTCGCAGCCTGCGGAGCCACCCACCGATTGGCAGGTGATTGGCAACTACTCCTGACAAATGTGACTAATCGCGGGTTCGCGTCGGGGCCAGGAATGGCTTGACTGTCGCCTAGAATGGCCAGCAGCCGTCGATGGCGCACCCCTCGTAATGAAGGGGTCCCCGGTTCGAGTCCGGGCGTCGGCTTCCCCCGAGCGGCTGCGACTACGAACCGGGAACGAAGAGCGTGCCGTTCGCGTTCAGCACTTTGATCGCCTGCTGGGACCAATAGGACGTAACGAGCGTAATGCCGCTGAAGTCCCCCGGGTTGGGCAGGACGTTGAGATCGAACCCGAGGTTCTCCGGAGTGCTCGTTTGGTAGCCAAAGTTGATGCTGCCGTTCAGGTCGGCAATTCCGGTGGCGATGATGAAAAAGCCGTTGATGACGCCTGGACTCGGCGTCGCGCCGTCCTGATTACCCCACAGCCTGTAGGTCGCTCCCGGCTGCAGCCCCGCAAAGCTGATGCCCAGGTTCCAGCGACCGGGCTTTGGCTGGACGGCGTTGACGCGCCCCCTAATCGTTGTGAAGCGGGTCACGTCGCCGCCGCAGAAGCCGTAGAAGGCGTAGCCGGGGACCGCGCAGATCGACGTGAAGTCCTTGAAAACCGGAGCTGATCCGTTCTGCTTTGTGATCGGAGAGGCGGCACCCGAGGATGCCATTAGCAGTCCGAGCGCGACCACGAGCATGGCCAAAGCGAGCAGGCGTTTCATCGCTACGAAGGATCTCACGATGGTCCTCGTTTCGGGACTAGCCAAAGGCGAGCTTCTGGTCGACAAGAGGCTGGTTCGTCCGGCGTCCCGACCTGGGCTAGTACGCGTCAACGATCAGCTGCCCGCCTCAGCGTCGAGCAGGGCGGCCATGGCGGCGCTGCCGCGCTCGATCACCGGCCTCATCTCGGGATTGAGGTGGAATGCGGCGCTGTCGTGGTCGTCGGGAAGCGTGCCGCGCAGATGCAGGTCAAGGGCCAGCAAGCGGGGGTAGTAGCCGCCGCCCATGCAGAAGATCGCGTCGAACATCTGCCCGCCGATGTCGTGCGAGTCGAGCGTCGTTGCGTGCTGCAGCTCGAGCCTTGTCGTGCCATCTTCGGCTCCCGGCGACAGGCGCAGTTCGATCTCGTCCACGCCGCCGCCGAGCGAGAGCCGGAGCAGGTGCGGCGCGTCGCACGTGAGGATCGTGCCGGACCCCATGTTCGCCTGCGCGAAGCTGCCGCCCACGCGCAGGTCACCCGTGACGGGCGCGTACCAGCGCCGCAGCCGCCCCGGATCCGTGCAGGCATCCCACAGATCCTCGATCGTCGTCTCGTAGGTGCGCGCGAACACCGCGACCCGCGCGTCGCCGGCAGGAATCGTCCGGTGTCGCAGTTCGGGGTCGGGCTCGTGGTACGTCGTCGTGTCGGTCGCCATGTCTACCGCCTTAGGTGTGGGGGTTCAGTGAGGCTGCTCGTCGTTTGCGCTTGCCACGTGCGACCTCGACGCCGAGCGCGTCGAGCCGCTGGTTCCAGAAGCGCCGATACGGCTGGAGCCACTGGTCGACCTGCTCGAGCGGGGAGGCGTCGACCGCGTACAGTCGCCGCGCACCTGCTGGTCGCACCGTCGCGAAGCCGTGCTCTCGCAGCACGCGTAGTTGCTGCGAGACGGCCGGCTGCGAGATGCCGAACTCGTGCTGGATCACGGCACCGACCTCGCCCGCGGCCTGCTCGCCGTCGGCGAGCAGTTCGAGGATGCGTCGCCGCACCGGATCGCCCAGGATGTCGAACGCGTGCATGCGCTCATCGTATCAACACATCCTTATATAAGCAAGGGATGATGTGATGGTGCGATGTCCGACCTGCGCGGTTTCTAAGCTGACTCGATGCTCGATGCGAGGTCCATCGACGCACGGAGGTGGCCGTTGCCGCGCTTTCGCACCGGCGCCGTCGTGGCGATTGCCCTGGCCGCAGGTTTCGTCGCCTGGCTCGTGCTCCGGCCCGGCTCGAACGCAAAACCCCTCCCGCAGGCCACCCCGGCTCACGCGAGCCCAAAGATCGTTGCGCCCGGGCGGTTGCGCGCGCTTGCCTCCACGCTCGGCTACCCGCTCTACTGGGTCGGCAAGCGTGCAGCAACGCGTTACGAGCTGACCCGGACCGCGGGCGGCAACACTTTCATCCGCTATCTGCCCCCGCAGGCGCGGGCAGGCGATGGCCGTCCCGCCTTCCTCGCAATCGGCACCTACCCGGTGCGCGACCCGTACGGGCAGATCGACGCGGCGGCGCGACGGCCTGGCGCTGTCTCGCTCAGACTCCCGTTGGGCGGCGTCGCCGTCTATGACCGAGCAACACCCACGAGCGTGTACTTCGCGTACCCCGGATCGAAGGTGCAGGTCGAGGTGTACGACCCGAGCGGCCGCACCGCCCGTCGCCTCGTCCTCACCGGTCAGGTCGTGCCCATCAAATGAGCGGGGGCCCGCCGGCGGCGGCCGGTGGCCTCGACCTTTCTGACGCGAGTCCGGGCCCATGAGCCTGCTCGCGCCGTGGCTGCTCTTTCCCGCGATCCTCGCGCTGCTGGCGCTGGGCTGCGGCCTGCTGCTGGAACGGGCGTCGGGAATTCGTCTCCCCGGACCTCTTCTCGCGCCTGCGGGTGTTGCCGTGATGATCGTGACCGCGGGCTTCACCACGCTCAGCGCAGCGACCGCGACGCTGACGGTGCCCACGGTCGTGGGCCTCTCCGTCGCGGGGCTGGCCTGCGGAGCCGGGAGACGCCGGCTGCGCGGGGCCGTCCTGCCATTCGCCGCGGCTGCGCTCGTCTTCTCTGCGTATGCCGCGCCCGTCGTCATGTCGGGGCGGGCGACGTTCGCCGGCTACATCAAGCTCGACGACACCGCGACGTTCCTGGCGTTGACGGACCGCGTGATGGAGCACGGCCACAGCCTCGCGGGGCTCGCGCCTTCGTCGTATGAAGCGACGCTCGCGGTCAACCTCGCGCACGGCTACCCCGTCGGCGCTCTGCTGCCGTTCGGAATCGGCAGGGCGCTCTCCGGCGTCGACGGTGCGTGGGTCTACCAGCCGTATCTGGCGTTCCTCGCCGCGATGCTCGCGCTCGTGCTCCTCGAGCTCGCCGGGCGTGTCGTGCGCTCGACGCCGCTCCGCGCCGCGGCCGCCATCGTGGCGGCGCAACCCGCACTCCTGTACGGATTCTCGCTCTGGGGAGGAATCAAGGAGCTCGCGGCCGGACCCCTCATCGCGCTGGTCGCGGCGCTTGCTCCCACATCGGCCGCGGAGCTGTCCAAGCCACGCCGCCTGTTGCCGGCCGGATTCGCCCTGGCGGCTGTGCTCGGTGTGCTGAGCGTTGGCGGCTTGATCTGGCTGCTCGTCCCTGCTGCGCTCGTTCTGGTCGTTGCGGTCCACAGCCGGCAGGCCGCCGTCCACGCCGGCATCTGCGCCGGCGCCGTCCTCATTCTCGCGCTGCCGACGCTCCTGGATGCGCGCTCGTTCCTGAGCCCGGCGACCGAGACCGCTGTCCGCAGCAGCACTGTCCTCGGCAATCTCGTACGGCCGCTCGACAAGCTGCAGATCTTCGGAGTCTGGCCGACGGGCGACTTCAGGCTCGAGCCATCGGACCGCACTGCAGCGTGGATCCTGATCGCGGTGGTTGCAGCTGCGGCGGTGGTCGGATCCGCGCTGGCTTTGCAGGTGCGCGCGTCGGGCCTTCTGCTCTACGTCGGCAGCGCGATCGTGGGGTGTGCGCTCGTCGGAGTGCTCGCATCTCCCTGGGTTGTTGCGAAGGCGTATGCGATCGCCTCACCAGCGTTCGTGCTCGCCGCGGTCGTCGGCTGCGCCGGCCTCGTCTCGAGGAGACGTGCCACAGAGGGGATCCTCGTGCTGGTCGTGATCGCAGGGGGTGTGCTCTGGTCGAACGCGCTCGCGTACCACGACGTCAACCTCGCGCCGCGGCAACAGCTTTTGGAGTTGGAACGAATCGGGGAGCGGTTCGCAGGCGAAGGGCCGGCGCTGATGACCGAGTACCAGCCGTACGGCGTTCGGCATTTCCTCCGAAGGCTCGATGCGGAGGGAGCGTCAGAGCTCAGGCGCAGGCCGATCCCCCTTCGCAACGGCACCGTCCTCGGCAAAGGTGCATACGCAGAGCTCGCCGAGTTCGATGAAACCGCGATCGGCGCCTATCGGCTCCTCGTGCTCCGGCGCTCGCCGCGTTCGAGCCGCCCGCCGACGAGGTACCAGCTCGTCTGGAGAGGCCGGTTTTACGACGTGTGGCAGAGCGTTCAAGAAGCGGTCGCCGACGCGCGAGGAGATTGCGGTGACACGCGGACCCTCGCTGCACGCGGTGGAGACCCGACGGTCCTGGACCTCAAGGGAGTCGTGCGTGGCAACGTCGGGAATGTCATCCGCCTGTCGAGGGCCGGCCACTACTCGCTGTGGGTCGGAGGCTCCTTGCGTAACCGGCTCGCCGTCCGGATTGATGAACGTGCGGTCGGAGTCCTGAGCAACCAACTCAACAACGGTGGGATGTACACGTTGATCGGCTCGAGGACGCTGTCAGCCGGCAGGCACGTCGTCGACCTCCGCTATTCGGCCGTCACACTCGCCCCGGGCAGTGGAGGCGCGGAATACGGGCTCGGGCCGCTCGTCCTGCGCCTCGAGTCCGCGTCCGGTCGGGCCGTCCGCCCCTGCCGCGACACGACTGGTTAACGCGAAAACGTCACTACTACTAGGTTGTGCAGACAGCGTAAGCACGGACGACCGTTAAGGCGTTGCTTGCCTGGGCGACCCAAGATCCTCCCGAGCCGGCTGTGTTCGGCTTGGTGACGTTAAGACTCCCCACACCGCTGACGACCTCGGCACCGCCGCCGAGCAGCACCTTCCCTGCTGGACAGGTCGCGGTCGAGACGCCGCCTCCCGCGGAGTCAGCTCCCGTGATGATCTGGGAGCTGGACACGCCTGTCGGTCCCGTGGCACCGGTCGCCCCGGTTGGCCCGGTCGGGCCGGTTGCACCCGTTGGCCCTTGTGGCCCGGCAGGTCCCGTCGCTCCCGTCGCTCCTGTTGCTCCGATGTCGCCGGTGGCACCCGTTGGCCCTTGAGGTCCCGCAGGCCCCGTTGCACCCGTGTCGCCGGTTGCACCTGTCGCACCGGTTGCGCCGGTAGCACCTGTCGCTCCAGTCGGGCCGGTTGCTCCGGTGGGTCCTTGTGGCCCAGCAGGTCCTGTCGCACCTGTGGCGCCGGTCGCACCTGTCGATCCTGTGGCCCCGGTCGCCCCTGTTGAACCTGTGACCCCGGTTGCGCCGGTGTCTCCGGTAGCACCGGTTGGGCCGGTTGCACCGGTGGGTCCTTGTGGCCCAGCAGGTCCTGTCGCACCTGTGGCGCCGATCGCCCCTGTTGAACCTGTGGCGCCGGTCGAGCCCGTCGCGCCGGCGGCGCCGGTTGAACCTATCGGGCCCGTGTTGCCGGTAGCACCCGTTGTGCCTCCTGGCCCCTGTGGGCCGGTTGCGCCGTCAGCACCTGGTGCGCCCGGCGCGCCGGTTACGCCAATGGGTCCCTGGGGGCCTACAGGGCCTGCCGCGCCCGTCGGGCCCTGGGGACCGGCTGGGCCGGCCGGACCCGCGGGCCCCTGCGGCCCGCCTCCGCCTGCGCCTCCGGACCCAGCGGCGCCAGGTGCTCCAGGCGGGCCTGCCGGCCCCGTCGGGCCCGCCGCGCCGGTCGCACCTCTGGGCCCACGCACCCAGGCGATCCGATATTCGGATTGGCTGCAGCGGCGCTGCGAGGAGACGATGCGAAGCCTGCCGCTCCGCTCGTTGACGCACGCGAAGATCCGCGTCGGCCCAGGGCTCGTGCCCACCGACCAGGACACGGAATACTCGTTCGGGCGGCATTTCGCAGTGCTGCTCACGACTCGGGCCGCTCCGCTGACCCGATTGACGCACGCGCGGATCTGTCCGCCTCCCGTCGCAGACTCGGCTGGGTCAAGAAAGAGAAGCGGCAGGCAGAGCAACATCGCCGTGAAGCCTCCTCGCACGGGCAGGCGTCCAGCCGAACGCCGTCGGCCCGCGGGCAGACATGCCTGCTGTTCCCGCCTCATTGACAAAAGAGTTCCAGCCGGGCCGGTCGGCCTCCTCTATGGAGGGCAAGGTTTGGAGCGCCGGCCTTCTCTTGTCGACCGATGAGCCGAGCCCCGCCCGGCAGTCTTACGGGTGACCCACAGGAAGGAGGATCAAGATGGGAAGGATCGTCGTAACCGAGTTCGTGTCGCTGGACGGGGTCATGGAGGCCCCGGGTGGAGGCGAGGACTTCCAGCACGCAGGCTGGACGTTCGAGATCGCTCGCGGAGACGAGGGCGACAAGTTCAAGCTTGACGAGGCCCTCGAGGCTGAGGCGCTGCTGCTGGGGCGAAAGACCTATGAAGGCTTTGCCGCAGCCTGGCCGGGCAGGGAAGGCGAGTTCGCAGACAAGTTCAACAACATGCCCAAGTACGTCGTCTCCTCGACGCTCAAGGAGGCGGGATGGAACAACTCGACGCTGCTCGATGGTGACGTGGTGGAAGAGGTCTCGAAGCTGAGGCAGCAGCCGGGTGGGGACATCGTCGTCCACGGCAGCGCCCAGCTCGTGCAGACGCTGCTCGAGCATGACCTCGTCGACGAGCTGCGGCTGATGGTCTTCCCGGTCGTCCTCGGGACCGGTAAACGCCTCTTCGGCGCGACGAGCGACAAGAAGGCCCTGCGGCTCGCGGACTCGAAGACAGTCGGCGACGGGGTCGAGATCCTCATCTACGAGCCGGCGGGAAGTTGACGATGACACGGGTGATGTGCGACATCTCGATGTCACTGGACGGCTTCATCGCCGCGCCGAACCAGACTCTCGAGGATCCGCTGGGCGAGGGCGGCGAACAGCTGCACGAGTGGGTGGTCGGACTGGTGAGCTGGCGCGAGCGCCACGGCCTCGAGGGCGGGACGGCCAATGCCGACGCCGAGGTCGTCGAGGAGACGGTCGCCAGGACCGGGGCGACTGTGATGGGCAGGCGGATGTTCAGTGGGGGAGCAGGCCCATGGGAAGACGACCCGAATGCAGACGGCTGGTGGGGAGACGAGCCCCCGTTCCGCACGCCGGTCTTCGTCCTCACCCACCACGCGCGCGAGACGGTGAGCAAGGCAGGAGGCACGACGTTCACGTTCGTCACCGACGGGATCGATGTCGCACTCGAGCAGGCTCGGGCAGCCGCTGGTGACAAAGACGTCGCGATCGGCGGTGGTGCGAGCGTCGTTCAGCAGGTGCTCAAAGCAGGGCTGCTCGACGAACTGCAGATCCACGTCGTCCCTGTGCTCCTGGGCGGCGGCGTTCGACTGTTCGACGATCTCGGAACCGAGGGGATCAAGCTCGAGAGCACGAGGGTGATCGAGTCCCCCACCGTGACGCACCTCAGGTACCGCGTCGTCAACTAGCTAGCGCTGTCGCTGCACGAGCCTTACGACAGGCGGATCCACCGCCCGAGCGAAGGCGCCCGGGAGGCTGTCAGGATGAACAGGAGGTGGTGGCCGGGCGGGGCGACGTTGCCGTCCGGCGGCGCCTGCAAGCGCACCTCCGTGGGAGTTACGCCGACGATCGCGCACTCGATCAGCCGCTGCGACATGTTGAAGCCGTGGGTCACGGCGCCCGGCCGGAGCAGGACGGCCTCGGCGATGCTCGCCGGGCTCGGCGTCTGAACTGCAAACTGGGCCCCGTAGGTCACGCCCGCGGGCGCTGAGTTGATGAGCGGCCGTGCGAGGCTGAAGTACGACGGGTAGTAGCGCTCGTTTTGTGTCGTCTCACCGGACTTCCATTGTCCAGGCCGGTCACCGCCCATCAGCACGCTGCCATCCGTGAGCAGGATGGCGGCAGAGTGGTAGCCGCGCGGGATGCTCATCGTGCTGCAGAGCTCCCAGCCTGCGTCAGGGTCGCGCGGGTCGAAGATCTCGGTGGGGCCGCCATCGGCGGCGTCGATGCCGCCGACGACCATGACGCGCCCATCCGGCAGGAGAACCGAGTTGACCTGGTGCGGTCGCGCCTCATTGAGATCCGGAAGGGCCTGCCACGACGGTGTTGCGAGCGAGAGGTCAATCCACTCCGCCGTCTTCTGCGCCGGAGCGAAATCGCCGCCGGCGATCAGGGCGCGTGGCGTGTACGCCGGCGGCCGCAGCGGCAGCAACACTGACGTGCCCTTCTCACCACCACTGCTGCGCTCGCCGGCCAGGGTCGGGAAGGACTCGAGGTTGGTGATGCCGGCCGGACTCCAGTTGAAGCGCTGGGTCGGCATGTGGGGGCCCGCGATGAAGATCTTGCCGTCAGGCAGTAGATACGACCACGGGTAGTACTCGTGCTGGCCCATCGCGGGCGTCGGCACGTTGATGGGGCCCGACCAGCTGCCGCCGGCGGCAGCCGGGTCGTATACCTCGAGTGACTTGGACAGCGAGCCGTAGAGCGTGAGCAACTTTCCGTCAGCCAGGGTCAGCGTCGTGGAGTAGAAGCGGTCGGCGGCCGTGGGCTGCTTGCGGCTCCAGCTCAACGTGCCGGGATCGAACACAAAGGTCTGCCTGGGTGTGAAACCGCCATGCACGACCAGGCTGCCCTGCGCGTCGGCCAGGTAGGCGTGCTCGGCCGACCAGATATTGGCCAGCGGGCGGTTGTGCACCGGCTGGGTGACGTCGAACGGTTGGTTGCCGGGGAGCGCATATGCCCCGGGATCGGCCGCGTAGTCCCACACCCGGCTTAGGTCGTCACGAGTGTCGCCGTAGCCGAAGAACATGACCTTCGACTCGTCCGGAACGAGGGCCGCGTGCATCATGCAGACCTCTGGCGAACCGGGGACCAGTTTCCATTCGCCGCAGAGCATCTGCTCGCAGTGGTCGAGGTCGACGTCGGGACACCGGTTGTCGCAGGTCTCGCGCGGCAGGCCGATCGTCTCTTCCAGCTGTTTCGCCTGCTTGTCGGTGAGCCACACCGTCTGCTTCGACCGCACCAGCCCCGCGAGGCCCGTCATCATGTGCATCTCCACGTGGCAGTGGAAGAGGAAATCGCCGCAGAGCTCGTACTTTTTCGCGCTCTTCGGCCGGTGCTTCGAATCCTGGGTCTTCTCGATCTCCGGTGGCAGCAGCAGTACGGGTGGGGCCTCGGTCTCCAACACGAATGACTCCGCGGGCCCGATGCTTCGCACATCGACAGCTTCGTCCGCAAACTGCCACCGCTGGCCGTGCAGGTGGAAGTTGTGCCAGCCCATGCTGAGGTCGAGGTTGAAGACGTACCACCTGATCCGCTGACCGGTGTGCGCGACGATCGTTGGGCTGTTACCGATGAACGCCCTGCCGTTGAAGCAGGTGCTCGGGATCCCGGCGCCGTCTTCGGTCACGGTGTGTGTGATCGTCCCCGGCGTCCAGCGCACAATGCCCCCCGGCCTCACCTTCACCTCGGTCGGGTCGAAGCGCATGTTGAGCATGTCCGTGTCGACGATCGCGACCGTAGCCTCTTGTTGCTCGCCGGCCGCCACCACAACCCTGCCCTGCATCTGCTGATGGATCTCGCAGTGATACGAGTACGTCGCTTCTGGGCCGAAGGTCACTTCGAACGCCGCAGCCGCGGGCGAGAACAAGCCGCTGTTGAACGCAGGCGTCCCGCGGCCACGGCCCATCACGTGGAAGAACATCGGCACGTGCAGGACCTCGTCGGCTTTGCGTTGCGGATGCGCGTACTCGAGTTGGGCCCACTCCTCCAGGAAGTTCAGGAGGCCTCTGTGCTCGAAGTCGCGGATGTTCGGGCCGATGCCATGGCCATGCCCGTGCCCGTGCCCGCCGCCTCCGTGCCCGCCGCCTCCGTGCCGGCCGCCGCCATGTCCGCCGCCGTGCTCGTGCTCGCTGTGCTCGTGCTCGTGCCCGTGCCCGTGCTCGTGCTCGGACTCGTGATGCGGGAGCTTGGGATCGTCGTCAGGATCATCGCGGCAGCAGCGCTCGATGAACTCTTTTGCAAGCGGCGGCAGGTCGAAGCGACGCGGCTCGTCGCAGTCCCGGGGTAGCACGACGATGCCGCCGAACAGGCCGCGGTTCACGCTCTCGCCGATATGCCGAGAATGGTCGTGGAACGGCCACGCGCCGACCATGTCCTTGAGGACGTCGAAGCGATAGGTCCAGCTCTGGCCGGGGCAGATCTCATCGGATCGCCGGCCGTCAGCAGTCTGCACACCCAACGGCCACGAGCCGTCGGAGTCGATGCCGTATTTGAGCCCGTGGATATGAAAGCTGTGCGGCATCCCGTCGGCGTTGAAGACGTGGATATGAAGCCGGTCGCCGGGTCGGGCGTAGATCACTGTGCCCGGAACGCGATGGGTGTAGATCGGCTCGTTGACATCAGCCTGCACGAGCTTGTCCGGCTTCGGAACGAGGTAGTCCGGGTCGAGGTACTCCCGGTACACCAGGGCAGTCAGGCTCCGCGCATTCACCTCGGACAACGGAATGGTGGCGTCCTCGTGGCCAGTGTTCCGCATGCAGTCCCGGCGATACGTCCAGGCATGTGAGCTCGGGTCAACGGGGCTGTAGACGACGACCTCTGCGATCCCCCGATAGAAGTGGTGAACGGCCATCAAAAGACCTCGCTCGCGTGCCCGCCGAGACGACCGCACCGGTTCCGATGGCGGGCCCGGCGGACCGCAGGAGCTCGCATATCCTCTGCTCGCGCCGCAGAAGCGAGAATGGCCATGGGCGCACCTCTCTTCTTACGCTGCAGCCATCGTCCCTCAGTTGTCGCGAGCTGTCAAATGGCGGAGTCCGCGCGT
>Ga0184638_1000041_pt1 | contig 27824 bp, 25 predicted proteins | sample PLM31_50_b2_FD_133141 | JGI IMG/M metagenome (GOLD analysis project Ga0184638, IMG submission 133141) | Groundwater sediment microbial communities from an aquifer in East River, Colorado, USA - PLM3-1_50_b2 | ecosystem: Environmental > Terrestrial > Soil > Riparian zone | place: USA: East River... | reverse complement strand
GGCTTCATGACAGCCACGATGCTCTCCACTCCGCGAACGCTCTTCGCCCTCGCGGTGGATGGCTACCTGCCACAGCCGCTCGCGAGAGTGCACCCGGCACACCACACGCCGCACGTCGCGATCGCGATCCAGGGCGTGATCGTGTGTGCCATCGCCATCAGCGGCACGTACGTCAAGCTCGCAATCATGGCGAACGTGGCGATCCTGCTTGTGTACCTGGCGTGCTGCCTGGCCATCGTGCGGCTGCGGCAGCTCGACGCGGGCGCGGCCGACAAGCCGTTCGTCATGCCGGCCGGGCGCGTTGTGCCGTGGGTAGCAGCAGGCTTGATCGTGGCATTGCTGGCGCGGGCCACTGCGCAGGCGTGGCTGCTCACGGGCGGAGTCATGGTCGCGGCTTCGCTCGCGTTCCTGGTGCGGCGAGGCTCCCTGCAACCCTCGGGGCGGCCTTCCCATCCAACTCCCTAAATCCACTCCCGGAGTCCCTATGCGGTTTGCCGTCCTGCTCCTGACCGTTTTCCTGGCAGCTCCAATGCTGTCGGCCCAACGCTCTGTCCCCTCCGGCGGGCAGTGGCTGATCGAACCGGCTGATCATTCCGGCCGAATCCAGCTCACAATCCGTTACGGCGAGGGCCGGTACTCCAGTAACTGGGGCCGGGACGTGCCTTTGAGCGAGCTGGTCGGCCTTTCCGCGGGCGAGATGGACGGATCAGGGACTGCGGTGCATTTCAAGATCGTGCGGTCGGCCGGCACGCTTACCTGTGAGGGCTGGTTCGCGGGCGGCAAGGGCTCGGGCCACTTCACCTACCAACCGAATCCAGAGTTCGTCGCCGAGCTGGCCAAACGCGGCATCAGCGCGCCGACGGCCTGGGAGCAGTTCCAGATGATGATGGCGGGCGTGGGACTGGATCTCGTGGATGAACTGGCGCGGCAGAAGTATGACCGCCCGACCGCCGCGGAACTCGCGCGGATGGCGACGCACGGGGTGGATCTGGAGTACGTCCGGGACATCGGGGCGCGCGGATACCACCTCAGGAACTCGGAGAGCCTGGTCCGCATGCGGGATCACGGTGTGGACCCGGAGTTCATAGAGTCACTGAACAGCGCAGGCTACAAGGACCTGAGCGCCGAGGAGCTCGTGCGCCTGCGGGATCACGGTGTGAATCCGGAGTTCATCGCCTCACTGGACAGCGCAGGCTACAAGAACCTGGGCACCGAGGCACTCGTGCGCCTGCGGGATCACGGTGTGGATGGGGACTACATCGGGGACATGAAGGAGATGGGCTACGCGCCCTCGAACCCCGAGGAACTCGTACAGTCGCGCGACCACGGCGTCGATCCATCCTACATCAGGTCACTCAAGGAGGCGGGGTACGAGCGGCTGTCCCTGCAGGAGCTGCGCCGGGCCCGCGACCACGGCGTGACCAGAGGATTCATCCAGCGCGTGAAGGCGCGCGGGTACGGCACGCCCTCGCTCGATGAGGTGATCCGACTGCGCGACCGGGGGCTCGAGTAATCCTAGGTCGTCTAACAGAGACGTCTAACAGAGACGTCTAACAAAGGCCTCCAACAGAGACGTCTAAACAAAGGCGTCCAACAGAGACGTCTAACAAAGGCGTCCAACAGAGACGTCAAAGCCCGCTTACCGATCCGGTGGAGGGTGTTAGACGGCGTTGTTAGACGACGTTGTTCGACGCCTCTTGTTAGACGTCGTTTTTCTACGGTTTTCAGTAGTTAGTGGCCAGGGGCAGAATCGAACTGCCGACACGCGGATTTCACCTGTAGTCGCGGGGGTAGGCGTACCGCAGCCTACCCTGCGCTCGACTCGGGACGCACCACTACCCGCCCGCCCTGCTATTTCACTACCGTCGTATTGCTGCGGCCTCCGCGGCCCGCCAGCACGGCGATCAAAATGATCACCACGAGTGCCACGCCCCCGATCGCGAGCCAGATCGGTTGGGTGTACCAGGAGGTCCTCGTGGTGTTGTCGTTGACTTGGACCGTGACCTTGGCGTCTTGCAGTGGTGCCACGGACGCGACGGTTAGCGCGATCGGCGCAAGTGTCGCGCTCGTCACTGTGGGGAGGACGGCGGCCGCATACGGTGCCGCGGGCGCCGCGGGCGCGGTGGTGAGCAGCAAACCCGCCGCCGCCGTCAGTGCCATCGTGGGGAATCGCATGTCTCGCTCCTTAAAAAAGTATCGCCGGAAATGTCGCTTCATGGCGCGGGCTGCGGAAGGCCGCAGCGCTTACCGGGACGACGGCGGCAGGCTCTACCGCGGGGTCGTGCGCGCGGTGCGGTGGGCCGCCTCGTCGTTGACGCGCAGTGATCGGATCATGCGGGCGAACGTCCGATCGACCGCGTCGTAGTCGCGGCCCGGGGCCACGGCCAAGGCGTAGATGACGTGGCCATCGGGCAGGCCCCGCGTGTAAACCGTTACCCGCTCCTCCTCTCTCGTCACTGGCGAAACGCCCGCAAGCATCACCGAGAACCCCGCGGCTTCATCCACCCACTCGGGTCGTGCCGAGCGATCTTCGGCGCGCAGGTATGGGTTCGCGCTCAGGATCGTCCGGACGAGGTCGTCAGTCGCGTCCTCGAGGCTCCCGCGCGGGGCACTCTTGTCCTCGAACGGCGCGTAGCTGCGCTCCAGGCTGAGGCTGCGGCGGGTCTCCTCGCCCTCGAAGGGTGAGTAGTGGTGCACGATGACACCGTAGAGCAGAACTGGCCGGCCGTCGCTGCTGGTGGCCACACCGCCCTCGGGTGCCAGGGACACAGCGAATCCGGAGGGGTAGGCGTGCCAGTTCTCGGGATAGTCAATCGTAAAGAAGCCGGTGGGTTGCGCGAACTGCAGGAATCGGGAGGATGGCGGAGCCACCCGCACCGTGAGCTGCCCGGTGACAACGCTGTCCTGTTGTGGCGGGTCGCGCACCACCACCTGCGAGCTGCTGGGAGACAGGCGCCGTATTCCGGCCTGCATGGTCTCGAAGCCGCCCACCACCTGAGTTCGGCCCGACCCCAGCCTGCTCGCGTACTGCCGGATGCGCGCCTCCCGATCTGCTGGAGGAGGATGGCTGCTGAAGAACTGCTCCAGCTTGCTGGGGTTTCGGCCCTGCTCGGTGCGGAGAAACGCGAAGAAGGTGGCCATGGCCGATGGGTCATAGCCGGCCTTAGCCATGATCTCGGATCCTAGCTGGTCGGCCTGATATTCATCGTCCCGGCTGAACTTGAGGAAGACCGCGTTCAGGCCCACGCCTCCGATCGCGTTCACGATCTTCGACGTGCCGCCGGACGGCTTGCCGAGCAGCCCGCCCAGGATGCCGAGGCCGGACTGGGTGAGGTAGGCCTTAGAGGCCTGGTGGGTCCCGTGGCGCAGGGCCACGTGGGACATCTCGTGGGCCAGGACTCCGGCCAGCTCCGCCTCGCTGCGGGCCGCCTGGAGGAGGCCGCCGTTTACGTACATGGGCCCACCCGGGAGGGCAAAGGCGTTGATCTCGGGTGCGTTGACTGCCTTGATCTGGTACGGATAGCGCGCGCCCGGAGCCCCGGCGGCCAGCTTCTGCACGATCCGGTTGAGGTAGCGGTCCACGTTCCGGTCTTTCAGCAGCGGGAGTTGACGCTCGGCCTCGACAGCGGACTGACGCCCGATCTCAATGTCCTGCTCGACGGTGAACATGTTGAAGCCAGGCTGAGGGCGTTTGGTGGTTGTCTGGGCCACACCCGGCGCGCTCAGCGGGTCGAGGACGACGGCACTCGCGAGCAGGATGGCCGACGCAGCAGGAAGCCGTTTCATGGTGCTTCCCTCCTGTTCCTCAATGCTTGGTGAGACGACCTACCACACATCTCGTGGCGCGGTTCGGCCACGGTTTCTGTAGCGCGTTTGGCCAGCAACACGCGGTCGCGGCGCTTCGCAGCCTCATCTCGTCTGTGGATCTCACCTGCTGGGAAAATGTTCCGGGAACTCCCTCTTGGCCAGCCCACGAGGGACAGCCGACGAGTGCGCGGAGAACGAGGGGCGCGCGGGGGACTAGAGGGGACAATCAGGCAGATCGACGAGAACGGCGCGGCGGTAGTGGTTGCGCTACAAGTGGCCAGGGGCAGAATCGAACTGCCGACACGCGGATTTTCAGTCCGCTGCTCTACCAACTGAGCTACCTGGCCCGAAATGGAGAGGGAAGATAGAAAGTAGACGGCGAGACGCCAAGCTCTAGGAGGACGACCTAGCGCGGGCGCACAACGACCTGGCCGCGAGACATCACGAACTTCACCCGCTGGAACGCCGTCACGTCCATCAGCGGATCCCCATCCAACGCCACGATATCGGCGACCATCCCCTGGCCGACCTGGCCGAGTGAGTCCAGGCCGAAGGCCCGCGCGGCGTTGGTGGTTGCCGTGCGCAGGAGCTCGGCGAGCGGTACCCCGGCCTGATACATCGCAACGAATTCCTGCGCGTTCTGCCCGTGCGGTAGCACGCCACCGTCGGTGCCGAACACCAGCCGGACACCCGCCCGCTGGGCGAGCCCAACCGAGTGGATCAGCGCGGCGCCCGCGGGTCCCGGGGTGCCGGCGGTCAGCGACGCGAGTGTGGGGATCATGAACACGGAGCGGCCGCGCAACAGCAGCGCCGTCGCACTGTCGAGATAGGCGGCATGCGCGAGGCCGTCGATGCCGGCCGCCACCCCGGCCCGCACGCCGCCGCGCGAGATGTCGTGCGCGATGACGCGCTTGCGCCCCGCGTGCGCCTCATCAACCACCGCGCGCAGCAGGCTGTCGGGCAGCTCGTACTCGTTCGGCCGCGCGTACGCGTCGGCCGGCCATCCCGTCACACAGACTTTGATGAAGTCCGCGCCGCCGTCGATATTCTCGCGCACGCGGCGGCGAAAGTTTTCCGCTCCCCCGGCGATCCCGATCCCGCCGAACTCGCACACGCCGTTCTTACGCCCCACCCAGATGCCCGCCGCGTACACGCGCGGGCCGGGAATCTCTCCCGCGTTGATCGAGTCGCGGATTCGCAGCAACCGGGTCGTGCGGGCACCCAGGTCGATCACCGTCGTGAAGCCTGCCCGCAGATCGGCGAGCGCGTTCGCTCGCACGGGCCCGCCGAGCGCGAGATGCACGTGCGCGTCGATCATTCCGGGAATGATCGTGGCGTTGGAGAGATCGTAGACCGTCGCGCCGGCGGGGATGCCGACGTTGGGTCCGATCGCGCCGATACGGCCGCGCTGGACCAGAATGATCTGGTTCAACGAGGCGCTGGCGGTCGCGGGATCAAGCACCCGGCCGGCGCGGATCGCGATGACTTGGCCGACTCCCGGCGAGGTGATGGCCGCCGTCGCCGCCAGAGCGAGAGTGAGAAGTCGCGCCATCGACTACTTGCCTGCCGCCTCCCACTGTTGCCGAGTGAGAAGCGGGATCTGCTCGAGTCGTTTCCTCGTGAGGTCGGCGTTGATCCCTGCCAACTCCCGCGTCGACCAGGCGTCGAACTCCCGCACCACGTCCGCCAATTCCCGCGCCAACGCGTCAGCCCGCTCCACCTGCGTTTGCGACGGCCGGCCGTCGTAGAAGACGATGTTGCTGTAGAGATCCGCCAGATTCTCCCGCAGGCGCTCCTCACCCGTGATCATGCCGCCCTCTTTGGTGGCCACGATCCGTTTCCGCAGCACATCCACCGCCGCCGATGCCGCGCGCAGCCGCCGCGCGACCGCGTCGTTCGCAGACAACCGCCCCGCCCGGTCATCGAGCGCCTGGCGCACGCCGTTCATCCGCTCCACGGCGAACGTCATGTCCGCCAGCGTCCCGGTGAGCTTCACGGCAAGGTCGAGCCCTGCGCGGCGGTCTTCCGGCGTATGCGTCGAACGCGCGTCGGGGACGACGACGAGCTGCGTCGTGTACGTCGCCGTGTCCTTCGTCATCTTGATCGTGTAGGTCCCCGGCAGCACCCGCGGGCCGAAGGCGGCACCGAACGCCGCACTCGCCGCGGGCGGCACCTTCGGTGCCGGCAGCCGCATGGACCACGTCACGCGGCTCAAGCCGCGCCGCTTCGTCGTCGGGAGCGTGCCGACAGACCGGCCATTCGCGTCGAACACCTCGATCTTCATGTCGCCGAGGATGTGGCGCTTGCGCAGGTAGTACGTGATGACGGCATCGCCGGGCGGGTTGGGTCCCACGTAGACCGCATCCCCGTTGGACCAGCCACCCGATGCATTCAGGCGTTGCACCGTGGGCCGCGCCGGCAAGAAGGCGACTGCACTCGCCAACACCGCGGGCGTCAGCGCGCGCAGCGATGAGATGTCGTCGATGATCCAGATGCCGCGGCCGTGCGTGCCGATCACCAGATCGTGGTCGCGCGGGTGGATGGCGAGATCCCGCACCGCCACGGTCGGGAAATCACCGCCTTTGTAGTGCGCCCACCGCTTGCCACCGTCCACCGACACCCACAGACCGAACTCTGTGCCGAGGAACAGCAGGTCCTTGTTGACCAGGTCTTCCTTTATGACATGCGCGTAGCCGCGCACCGGACTGTCGGGCATCACCACAGGCGACCAGGTCGCCCCGTAGTCGGTGGACTTGTATGCATACGGCCGCATGTCGCCGAACGTGTGCAGGTCGAACGTGGCGTAGACGGTGCCGGCATCGAAGTGACCCGCCTCGATTCCGGAGACCCACGCATTCTTCGGCAGTCCCGCGATGTTGGCCACCACGTTCGTCCACGTTCTGCCGCCGTCACGCGTGACTTGCACGTTGCCATCGTCGGTGCCGGCCCAGATGACATTCCCATCTTTCGGCGACTCGGCAATCGCGTAGATCGTGGTGTGCATCTCGGCCGCCGAATTGTCCACCGTGATACCGCCGGACAGCTCCTGCTGCTGCTTCACCGGATCGTTGGTGCTCAAGTCGGGAGAGATACGCTCCCACGTCTGGCCGAAGTCGCGCGAACGGAACAGCACCTGCGCGCCGAGATAGATCGTGCCGCGCTGCGTCGGGCTGATGTGGATCGGCGTGTTCCAGTTGAAGCGCAGCTTCTTTTCCTGGTAGCGCGGCAGCGGCTGGATGTTGCGATTCTCGAGCGTCTTGCGATTGATGCGCGCGATCCCGCCGCCCTGGTACTCGGCGTAGAGATAGGTCGGGTCGGTCGGATCCACGAACATCCAGAAGCCGTCCCCGCCGTACGTGTTGTACCACTGGCTGTTGGTGATGCCGCCGGGGTATTCCGACGGACCCACCCAGGAGCTGTTGTCCTGCAGGCCGCCGTACACGTTGTAGGGGCGGTCCAGGTCCACGCTGACGTGATAGAACTGCGACACGGGCAGGTTGTCATTCTTCCACCACTTGTTCCCCGCGTCGTAGGAATACCACAGACCGCCGTCGTCACCGGTGATCAGATGGTCGGTGTTGTTCGGATCGATCCAGACGTCGTGGAAGTCGCCGTGCGCGCCGCCCGAGATGTTGCTGAAGCTCTTGCCGCCGTCAACGCTGACGATCAGGCCCAGGTCAGGTTTGTAGACGCGGTCGGGATTTCGCGGATCGACGATCAGATGGGCGAAGTAGAACGGCCGCCAGATCATGTTTTGGCTGCGGTCGAGCGCCTGCCACGTCCTGCCGCCGTTCTCGGAGCGATACAGTGCGTTGAGCGGCGGGGCAGCCTCGATCAACGCGTACACGATTTCCGGCTTGGACGGCGCGACGCTGACCGCGACGCGTCCCCACGGCTTGGCGGGCAATCCCGCCGCGCTGGTGGCGTTCAGCTCCGTCCAGGTGGCGCCACCATCCGTGCTCTTGAACAGCCCCGAGCCGCTAGGCGCCTTCTCGCCCTCGCCGCCGGACCGGAACGTCCAGCCGCGCCGGCGGAAATCCCACATCCCGGCGTACAGCGTCCGCGGATTCGCCGGGTCCATGGAGATCATCGAGCAGCCGGTGGAGAGGTTCGAGCCCCGCAGGATCTTGGTCCACGTCTGCCCGCCGTCGGTTGTCTTGTAGACGCCGCGCTCGTCGCTGTCGCTCCAGAGCTTCCCCGGCGCGCAGACGTACACGGTGTTGGTTGCCGTCGGATCGACGAGGATCTTCACGATGTGCTCGGAATTGCGCAGGCCGACATTCGTCCAGTTCTCGCCGCCATCCGTGGACTTGTAAATGCCGTCGCCCACCGAGACGCTGTTGCGCATCCACGACTCGCCGGTGCCGACCCAGACGACCTTCGGGTTCTTCGGATCGATCGTCACGGCGCCGATCGACTGCACCGGCTGCCGGTCGAAGACGGGCTTGAACGTCGTGCCGCCATTCACCGACTTCCACACGCCGCCGCTCGCCGCGCCGACGTAGATGGTGAGCCGCGATCCTTCGCGCACGGCGTCGAGGGCCGCGATGCGGCCGCTCATGGCCGCCGAGCCGATATTGCGGGCACCGAGTCCCGCAATCGCTTCCGAATCCACGGTCACAGCCGCGGGCTGCTGCGTCACCGCGAGCAGGAGCAAGAGAGTGTTCATGGGCGGGCCCCCGGCCGTGTAAACCGCTGGTCGCCGAGCGTCACGTTGGCTTCGATCCTGTCGTAGGTGACACGCGATTTATCCTGGCTGCCGCGCCGCCCCATCTCATACGCATGCGCCAGATAGACGCCGGCGACCTGCTTGTAGTCGCCGAGTGACGTTTCGAATTCCTGTTGCGCCCCGCGAATCATGCGCTGCGTCTCGATCTTGATCGGGACGCAGTAGTCGGTGTCCATGTAGTAGTAGCTCACGTCGCCGTTGGTGAGCGTGACCTTCAGCTTGTACGCGTCCGTCCCCTCGACCTGCTCCATCCCCACCAGCTCGACGCGATTGCCCTTTTGCTGGTAATTGATCAGCGGGCCGTCGAAGTCGGCGTCCTCGACGATGCTGCGCAACTCTTCCTCGCTGAGCGCCTCGGGATCGCGCTTGCCTTGCCACGGCTCGACCTTCCAGCCGTTCCTGCCGTCGTACGCGTTGATGCCGGTCATCCCCTGCAGCGAGAACTCCTCGCGCACGCTGTTGGGACGCTTGTTTTCCTGTACGACGATCGCCTCGAAGCCGCCGCCGCCCGTGAACTTGCCGGTGCGGCGCAGCGTCTGGATGGCCTGGATCTTGGCGATCCCGCCGGAGGTCTGGATGTAGCGGTTGATGATGCTGTCAGCGGACTGAGCAGAAAGCGGCACCGCGCATACCGCGAATGCCGCCATGCTCAACAGGGTGCGACGCATGATTCCTCCGATGCTACGAAGACGGGTTCCGCCAGCGGGGACGGAGAAAATACCCGCCCGTCGCGCGCTCGCAACCGGAAGCGTACCTTCTTCGCTCATGGCACGCGGCGGCTCACCCCAGCAATTCCCCAACCTGACGGTTCTGTCGCACCCGCTGATCCAGCACAAGCTCACGATCCTGCGCGACAAGCGCACCAGCACGCGCGACTTCAAGCTGCTCGTGAACGAGATCGCGATGCTGATGGCGTACGAGGTGACGAAGGACCTGCCGCTCGAGTCCGTAGACATCGAAACGCCGCTCGAAAAGGCTGCGGGCAGCCAGGTGGCAGGCAAGAAGCTGACGCTCGTCCCGATCCTGCGCGCCGGGCTGGGGATGGTCGAGGGGATCTCGCAGCTCATCCCCTCCGCCCGTGTGGGACACATCGGGCTGTACCGCAATCACGACACGCTCCAGCCGGTGGACTACTACTTCAAGATCCCCTCGGGTGAAGCCGACCGTTCCTTCTTTCTGCTCGACCCGATGCTCGCCACGGGCGGCTCCGCGGTAGCCGCCGTCAACGCCCTGACCCGCGCCGGCGCCCCGGTGCAACGGATCCGCTTCCTCTGCCTCGTGTGCGCACCGGAGGGGGTCACAGCCATGCTCGATGCCCATCCTCAGGTCCCCGTGTACACGGCAGCGCTCGACCGCGAGCTCAACGCCAAGGGGTACATCCTCCCCGGCCTGGGGGACGCCGGCGACCGCCTCTTTGGCACCAGGTAGACCCCGCCCGCGTAACCCTTTTGTCGTCCCCCGTGTCCCATCAGTAGTTACGAGACCAGCCCGTCACCTCGGAGCGCCGTGGACGAATCAACGCTAATTGCCCGCGTCCGCGCCGGGGATAGCGCCGCAGAGCGCACGCTGTATGACGCGCATGTGGACCGCGTGTACCGCCTGGCCTTCCGGCTCGCGGGCGACGACGCCCTCGCGCAGGATTTCACCCAGGAGACGTTCATTCGGGCGTTCGACCGGCTCGGCTCGTTCCGTGGCGAAGCGGCCTTTTCGACCTGGCTGCACACGATCACGACGACGGTGGTGTTGAACGGGCTGCGCAAGGTGAAGCGGTTCCGGCAACGCGAAACGGACATTGATGATGCGCACGAGATCGGCATGACGCATCGGCACGCGGAGCCAGACTTGAAAGTGCGATTGAAGCAGGCGATCGACGATCTACCGGAGGGTTACCGGACAGTGTTCGTGATGCACGATGTCGAAGGCTATACACACGAGGAAATCGGCGTCGCATTGGGCGTCGAGACCGGCACCTCGAAGGCGCAGCTGTCGCGCGCGCGGGCCAAACTGCGCGTGGCGCTGTCCGACTTCGCAGGAGAATGGATCACATGACGGACCAGCACGAAGACCCAAAATTCGACCAGTGGCTCAAGGGTGCGGCCAAATCGTACCACTCCCCACTCCCCACTCCCCGTGAGGAGATGTGGACGCGGATCCAGGACGCGCGTCGGAATAAGCACGTCATCGAGCTGCGCCCATGGATGCGCTGGGCTGTCGCGGCCGCCGCCGTGCTGATCCTCGGGATCGGCATCGGCCGTTGGTCCGCCCATTCGCCGCCCGGAGTGAGTGGCAGGCCCACCGCCATCGCGGCGAGCGACTCCGCGCAGCCTGACGTCGTCTATCAATTCGCCGCGACGCAGTATCTCTCCCGCACGGAAGCGTTTCTGACGTCGTTCCGCTCGGATATCGGCGCGAGTCGGGGAGCGGGCAGCACGCGCTTCGCGCGCCAGGCGCGTGACCTCCTCACTACGACGCAGCTGCTGCTCGACTCGCCCGCGGGCAACGACCAGCGGCTCCGCTCGCTGCTGGAGGATCTGGAGCTCGTCCTGATGCAGATCTCGCAGCTCGACGCGGCGCACAACGGGCACGATACCGACCTGATTACCCAAGGCATGAACCAATCCAACGTGTTGCCCAAGCTGCGCTCGGCGATTCCTGCCGGGCCCGTATCGGCGCGCAATCAAGGAGCACTCTGATGTCGTTCCTGTCCCTTTTGCTCGCCGTCACCATCGCTGTCCAGGACGCGGCACCGGCACCACGGCCGGCGCCGCGCGCCCGCCGGCGACCGCCGGTGACTGCGATCGCGCCTCACGTCACCAACATCGCGCCGATCGTCGCCAACATCGCGCCGATCGTCACGATGAGCATAGCCCAGGCCACCACCGCAATCGTCATGGCACAGGCGGACCTCCAGGCGCTGGCGTTTCAAGTGCCGGCGATCGCGGTGTCGGTCGGTGACCTGGATGCCGCGGCATTTGCGCTCACCGCGCCACCCATGGTGGGAATCTGGAGCATCGACCCGCCGGACGAGCCGGACTGGGAGCAGGCGGACGCGCAGGGGCAGCAGGATGTGGCGGACTCGGCGTATCGCGCGGCTCGGCAGGCGTTGAACAACAATCAGTACGCGCGCGCGGCCGAGCTGTTCAGCGGCATTCGCGACAAGTATCCACGCTCGACGTATGTCCCCAACACCTACTACTGGCAAGCATTCGCACTGTACCGGGACGGATCCGACGACGCGCTGCGGACCGCCCGTGAGGCGTTGAAAGCGCAGAAGGACAAGTACCCGAAGGCGTCAACGCGTCGCGATGCAGAGGCGCTGCTGCGCCGCGTGCAGGGTGCGCTCGCGCAGCGTGGCGATGCTGAAGCAGCGACGGAGGTGGTCGAGGAAGGCGATGTCATCGCGCCTCGGCCGCCACGGGCTCCGAACACGCCGCGGCCCGCACGCGAGCCACGCCCGCCGCGGTCAGCACGGTCAGCCAGCTGCAACGACGATGATGAGGACGACATCCGCATTGCCGCGTTGAACGCGGTGCTTCAGATGGATGCGGACCGCGCCGTGCCGCTCCTGAAGACCGTGCTGGCGCGTCGCGATGACGGCTCGGCGTGCCTACGCCGCAAGGCGGTGTTCCTGGTGTCGCAGAAGCGCAGCGCGGAAACCTCCCGCATCCTGCTCGACGCGGTGCGCTCCGATCCCGACAAGGAGGTGCGCGAGCAGGCGGTGTTCTGGTTGTCGCAGGTCCCGGGTGAGGAGACGGTGGCGGCGCTCGATTCGATCCTGCGCGACTCCGACGACACCGATGTGCAGGACAAGGCGATCTTCGCGCTCTCCCAACACCGCAGCGCCCGCGCCGGAGCGATCCTGCGCGCCTACGCCGAGCGGCGCGATGCCCCGAGCGACTTGCGTGAAAAAGCGATCTTCTGGCTCGGCCAGCAGCGCTCCGCCGACAACGCGCAGTACCTGAAGACGCTCTACGCCAAGCTCGAGACGGACGACCTGAAGGAAAAGGTGATCTTCTCGCTCTCGCAGATGGGCGGCGCCGACAACTATCGCTGGCTGATGGATATCGCCCTCAATCAGAACGAAAACATCGAGATCCGTAAGAAGGCGCTGTTCTGGGCCGGTCAGGGCCACAACGTGGACGTCGCAGATCTCGTGCGCCTGTACGACAGCATGAACGACCGCGAGATGAAGGAACAACTGATCTTCGTGTACTCGCAGCGGCGTGAAGAGGCCGCGCTCGAAAAGCTCTTCCAAATCGGGAAGAACGATCCCGACCGCGAGCTCCGCAAGAAGGCCATCTTCTGGGTCGGCCAGTCGCGAAGCCCGCGCGCGGCGCAGTATCTCCAGGAGCTGATCAACCAATGATCGCACTCGCGCTTGCCACACTCGTGCTGGTGCAACAACAATCGCTGGAACGGCGCGTCGCCGGCGCGCCGGAAGGCTCGGTGCGGTTCAGCTTCACGGCCAAGCCCGGCGTCTACGGCAACGGCCGCAACATGATCAGTTGGGACTGTGACAAGGGCAATTGCCACAACCGCCAGGTGGACAACTACTCGGACGGCGACCACAATGACTGGAACACGCCGTGCGATTCCGGTCCAGTCCGCGTCGCCCTTACAAAACGCGGAGCCACCATTACCGATCTGCGGGTCTACGTCGGTGGTGAATGGCGGCCCAGCACCACCGCGACCGATCTCGGCACCGTCGGCACGAAGGACGCCACGACCTACTTGCTCTCCCTGGCGTTGCGGGATGAAAGTCGCGCGGCCGAAAAGGCGATCTTCCCCGCTGTGCTCGCCGACAGCGTCACGATTTGGCCCGACCTCTTGAAGATCGCGAAAGCAGATAACGTCTCGCGGAAAGTGCGGCGCTCGGCGGTCTTCTGGCTGGGACAGGCGGCGGGGGATGCCGCCACGCGCGGACTGACCGACCTGGTCGATGACGGCAGTGCGGACCACGAGGTGCGCGAGACGGCGGTATTCGCGTTGTCGCAACGGCCGCGCGAGGAAGGCGTCCCGGCGCTGATCCGGATCGCCAGGCAAAACAAGGACCCCGAGCTGCGACGCAAGGCGATCTTCTGGCTCGGCCAGTCGGACGATCCGCGGGCGCTCGCCCTGTTTGAGGAGTTGCTCACAAAACCATAACACCCCACGCCTTTGTATCTTGTCCCGCATGCCTTTCTGGACCGGACGGCGTGCCGTCGGCGGGATCTTCCTTGCGGTCGTCCTGCTTGGCCTGACATGGGCGGCCATCGTCGTTGCAGTCGCCCTCCACGCCGCCCGCGATGAGGCAACCGGCGCCGATGCCATTACGGTTCTCGGCGCCGCGCAGTACAATGGCCGGCCCTCACCCGTTTTTCGCGCCCGCCTCAATCACGCCGCGGCCCTCTACCAGCGCGGACTGGCGCCTATCGTCCTGGTTACGGGAGGCGTGGGTCCTCGCGATACGCTCAATGAAGCGAACGTGGGCCGCGACTACCTGCTGCGGCTGGGGTTACCGGGCGATGCCGTCGTGCCGCTCGCGGGAGGGGACGACACCTATGCATCGATCGACCAGGTAAAGCGCTGGTTTGCAGGGCGGGACAGCCGGCGGGTGCTGCTCGTCAGCGATGGCTTTCACATGCTCCGACTGCAGATCATCGCGCGACGGCTGGGTCTGGTACCGTACACCTCGCCCGCCACCGGCTCACCCATTCACGCCAACCTGCGCCGCAACACCGGTTACCTGTTCGCCGAAGGATTCAAAGTCCCGTTCACCTGGCTCTTCCAGCATTGAAAAGGAGTGGTTGATGCAGCTCGCCAGTAAGCGAATCCACGCCGGGCGGGTCATCGACCTGGACGTAGATACGGTGCGTTTTCCCGACGGCTCGACAGGACAGCTCGAGATCATCCGCCATCCGGGGGCCGCGGCGGTCGTCCCGTTTGCCTCAGACCCCAGGGGCCCCGATCCCACGATCCTGCTCATTCAGCAGTACCGATATGCGACCAACGGCTCGCTAATAGAAATCCCGGCGGGACGCCTGAACCCGGGGGAGGACCCGCGGACATGTGCTGAACGGGAGCTGCTCGAAGAGGTGGGTGTGAAAGCCGGGCGCCTCGAGCGTCTTACTACTATATGGACGACCCCCGGCTTTACCGACGAGAGGATTCACCTTTTTTGGGCGGCGGATCTGGCTGCGGACCAGCACGCCAGGGAGCCGGACGAGTTCATCGAAGTGACGCCCAAGCCGCTGTCAGAGGTCCTTACTCTCATACGGAGCGGCGCGATCGGCGACGCCAAGACCGCCTTGGCCATCCTACTTGTGGCGGGTTTCATCCTGGAGCATTAGTCTCTCCGTCTTCCGATCTAGATCAAATGTGGAATTGCGTCGTCCCCGGGCAGGGACAATATTCTCCTTTCGCAGCGCCTTGCGAATCGCAACAGATTGTGGAATAAGAGGTTACATCTCCGGCCTGGGAGGCACGATTCGTGCCGAGTCAAGCTAAAGTGAATCAGGACAGAGTGTTCCCTGTTCCCGTTCGAAACACTAGGGTACCCATGCGCACTACGCTGAAGCGCCCCACACCCGCCGTCGATACGCAGCGCGCGCTGCAGCGCGAAGCGCTGCATGACTTGGACGACGGTCAGGTCGTCATGCGGCACCTGACAGGCGAGCCGCAGGCCTTCGGCACCCTGGTCGACCGTTACCAGACGCGCCTTCTCAATTTTGTAAACCGCACCATCGGCGATCGCGAGCGCGCTGAAGATCTCGTACAGGAAGTCTTCATCCGGGTCTTCCGCCACCTGCATCGCTTCGATCAGACGAAGAAGTTTTCGACCTGGATCTACACCATCGCGTCAAACCTCGCGAAGAACGAGCTGCGGAACCGCAGCCGCAATCCGCTGGTGTTGTTCCAGACGATCAAAAAGAACTGGGAAGCCGATCATCGGCCGTTGCAGTTCGAAGACACGACGGCGCGGCCGGACGACCTGTATCGCAAGCGCTTTTTGAAGGACGCCGTGGACCAGTGCGTTCAGCGTCTGCCGGAGCACCACCGGGAGGTGTTCGTCCTCCGGGAGCTCGAGGGGAAGAGCTACCATGAGATCGCGGACATCACCGGGTGCAATTTGGGGACGGTGAAAAGCCGCCTGAATCGGGCACGAAACAGCTTCGCCCAGCTCATCGGCCCCATCCTCGTCTAGGCAGAGCCCCCGTACGCGCCCCCGGCCGCGGAACACCACGCGGCCGGGGTGGTACATTCCCACCATGCTTTGCAACGAGTTCCTGGAGCGCCACAGCGATTTCCGGGACGGTTTGATTGCAGCCCCCCTGGACTTGCGTCGCTTTTCGCGACACATGGCTCACTGCACGTCGTGCCGTCGCTACGACGCGACCGTTCGCCAGGCCGTCCAGGTTCTCCACTTCGCTTCCCCCATCACACCCTCAGCAGATTTTCGGCAGCGCCTCGACGCGCGACTCGCCGTCGAGCGCCGGCGCGTCCCACGACCGCCCGCGCGCTCCGGCATCTCCGCGGCATTGCTGGTGCTCGCCGCGTTGGCGTTGTTGTTCTTCGAAGTTGGACGGCGTCCGCCCATCGAGAAAGCTCCTCTGCTTCCACCGGTCGCGTTCCCGAAACCGGTGGCAAACGCGGGGTTGCCATTCGTCTCATTTCAGGATCCGCGAGCCAGCGTCGTCAGTGGAAATCCGTACCCGTACGGTACGGCGCTGGTGCAGCCCGCCACGATCTTCTTCCAGCCCGCATCCTCAGGGCGCTAGCGCCTTTTCGGCCTTTCTCCGGGCACAGGGGCGCGGTAACTTCGCCTGTATGCCGGCGCTCACCCTCGACGCCCTCCTGCGCAGCCTCAAGAAGAAGACGGCCCAGGTTCCCGACGCTGTCTATCTGCTGTATGGCGACGAAGATGTGCTCAAGGACGAAGCCGTCCGGGCGCTGGTGGGCTCGGCGGTTGGCGCCGACCGGCACTTCAATCTGGACGTCCGCTACGCACCCGATTTGACCCCCGAATCGTTTGATGCGCTGGTGAATACGCTTCCCATGCTGGCCGAGCGGCGCGCGGTTGTGGTGCGAGGCGTGGAGCAGCTCGGTAAGCGCAAGACAAAGGTGCGCGATGAGCTGCTGCGCTATCTCGCTGCGCCGAATCCGACCACGGTGCTTGTGCTCGTAGTCGCAGCGGGCGAGGAGCCGGATGCCGAACTTGTGCGGGCGTCCACGGCAGTCGTGGTCGACCCGCTCCCGGCAGAGCGGGTGCCCGGTTGGATACAGCATTACGCAACAACACTGGGTCTCACCCTCGCGCCGGATGCCGCGGAGCTCCTGCTTGGTGCCGTCGGGAACGATTTGAGCACGCTGGCTCGTGAGCTCGAAAAACTTGCGTCGTTGGCCGCCGGCACCGGACGCCCGATCGCCACCGAGGATGTGACGAGTCTCGTGGGCGTGCGGCGCGGTGAAACCGTATACGACCTCGTGCATGCCGCGCTGGAGCGGCGGATCGCGCGCGCGGCACAGCTCGTTGAGCCGGTGCTCGAGCAGGCGGGCATGAGCGGGGTCAAAATCCTGTCCTTATTGGGAACACACCTGGTTGGGACGGCGGTGGCCCGAGCCGAACGCGACCGCGGAGGAAACGTGGCGCGCTTGCCGGACACGGTCATGAGGCAGCTGCTCGCCGCGCGCCCGTACGGTCTGCGCGGCTACAAAGAGGAAGCCGCGCATTGGAGTCGCTGGAGCGCGCTATGGACGGCGGCCGAGCTGAGCCACGCGCTCCGGGCGGCGCTGGCGGCCGATCGCGCTCTAAAAACGGCGACGGTGAGCGATGACCGAGGGATCATCACGCAGTTGGTACTGCGATTCGCGCACATGAACAGGGAGGCCGCGTGAGGCGGTCGGATCGGCGGATCGGCGGATGGATACTGGCGTCGGTTGTCCTTCTATCCGCCCATCCGACCATCCGCCTATCCGCCCAAACAGACGCCCGCCTGGTAGAAGCCCTGCGCCTCGCGCAATCCGGCCACGCGGACTCCGGACGCGCCATCGTACGACGATTGCTGGCCACGTTGCCGCCGAGCGATTCGGTCTTTCCGCAGGCGCTGCTGGCCGCCGCGAAGATCGCGCCCGATGGGCCGAGTGTTGCGTCGCATCTCAATCGCATTGTCGTCGAGTACGGCACCAGTCCGTGGGCCGACGACGCGCTGTTGCTGCTTACGCAGCTCTACTTCGCGCAGCGTGAGCCGGCGCAGACGATTCAGGCGGCCGAGCGGATCAATCGCGATTACCCCGATTCGCCGCTGCGGGCGCGCGCCAATTTTTCCGCCGCTCGGAGCTATTTCGAGCTCAAGAACGAGACCCGCGGCTGTGAGCTGATCCAGCAATCGCTGGAGGGCTCCGGCGAAGACGTCGAATTCAAGAATCAGGTGAGCTTCTACGCGTCGCGTTGCAGTGCGGCGAGCACAACGGCCACAGCGACACCCGCACCAACCCCCGATACGAGCAGTCGCACCACACCGGCCTCGCACGCGTACGCCGTGCAGGTGCTCGCCGTGAAGAGCGCGGCGCAGGTGGACGACATGCTCACGCGCCTCAAGGTGATGGGCTTCGACGCCCGTGTGGTGCGCGACTCGACCGGCTTCTTCAAAGTCCGCGTGGGCCGCTACGCGACGCGCGAAGAAGCGGTGCGGACGCAGCAGCGCCTGAAGACTCGCGTGGGTGGTCAGCCGTTTGTCGTGGAGGAGCCGTGACCACGGTAACGGACACGCCGCTCATGCAGCAGTATCGCGACATAAAGGCCCGACATCCCCAGACCATCCTGTTTTTTCGGATGGGCGACTTCTACGAAATGTTCGAGGACGATGCGAAGCTCGCCGCGCGCGAGCTGGGCCTGACGTTGACGTCGCGCAACAACGGCGGCGCGGCCGAGATCCCGCTCGCGGGGGTGCCGGTCAAGGCCGCCACCGAGTACCTGCGGCGACTCATCGCCAAAGGGCATCGCGTCTCCATTTGCGAGCAGATCGAGGATCCCAAGCTGGCCAAAGGCGTCGTGCGCAGAGCGGTCGTCGAGACCGTGACGCCCGGCACCGTCCTCACCGACGACTGGCTCGTGCGCAATCGCAACAACTACGTCGTGGCGGTGGATCCGCGCGGCGCGGCCGCGGGGCTCGCGGCGCTCGATGTGTCGACCGGCGAACTGACTCTCGAAGTCGTGCCCACGGCAGACGTCGAGCCCGCGCTCGCGCGCTATGAAGCCCGTGAGCTCGTCGTTCCAGCGGGCGAAACAGCCAGGCCGCAAGCAGCCACGGTAACCGAGCGGGAAGCCTGGGAATTCGATCCCGAGCTGGCTCGCGAAGACCTGATGCGCACCTACGGCATCGCATCCCTCGATGGACTCGGCGTAGGCGCGGACGACCGGCCCGCGATCGGCGCGGCGGGCGCGTTACTGCGTTATGCACGCGAGCTCAAACCGGGCGGCCTGCCCCATCTCGCGCACCCCACCATCGTCCGGCGGGGCGACGTACTCCCGCTGGATGAGATGACGCGCCGCAACCTGGAGCTCGTCGAGCCGCTCCGCACGGGTGCCGAAGGGGCAACGCTGCTCGAGACGATCGACCGCACGCTGACCCCGATGGGCGGACGGCTGCTGCGCCGCTGGCTCCTGGCGCCGCTCGTGGACCCAGCCGCGATCAACGCCCGGCTCGACGCCGTTCAGGTCCTGGTCAACGACGGCCGGGGCCGTGAAAGACTGCGCGAGGCACTCGATGGCGTGCGCGATCTGGAGCGCCTGGCGGGACGGGCGGCGCTCGGCCGCGCCACACCGCGGGAGATGGGCGCCCTGCGCGACTCGATCCTGCGGCTGCCCGACGTCGCCAGCGCGCAGAGTCTTGCGAGCCTCGATCTCCTGGCGGACATCGGCGAGGAGCTGGCTCGAGCGCTGGTGGAGCGGCCGCCGGCGCAGCTCGATGACGGCGACGCGATCAAGCCGGGCTACGATCACGAGCTCGACGACCTGAAGGACGCGCGGGACGGCGGCAAGCGCTACATCGCCGCGTTGCAGGCACGTGAGCGCGAGCGGACCGGGATCGCATCGCTCAAGGTTGGGTTCAACAAAGTCTTCGGCTATTACATCGAGGTCACGCACGCGCATCGCGAGCGTATCCCGTCCGACTACGAGCGCCGGCAAACGCTCACGGGCGCGGAGCGCTACGTGACGCCTGACCTGAAAGAGTATGAAGCCAAGGTCCTCGGCGCCGAAGAGCGGATCGCCGCGCGAGAGGCCGATTTGGTGGATCAGCTGCGGCACCGCGTGGGCGAACAGATCGGCAGAGTGCAGTCGAGCGCGGCAGTTCTGGCCCAGCTCGATGTCTGGGCGGCGCTGGCGGACGTCGCCGAGCGCGAGCGCTACGTGCGTCCGGAGGTGACGGCCGGCTTCACGCTGCACCTGGAGGGCAGCCGCCACCCGGTCGTCGAGCGGATGATGCCGCGGGAAGCGTTCATCCCGAACGACGTCGTGTTGGACGAGGCCGGCCGCGTGATACTGCTGACGGGTCCCAACATGGCGGGCAAGTCCACGTTGCTGCGTCAAGTCGGGCTTTGCGTCGTGCTCGCGCAGATCGGCTCATTCGTCCCATGCCGTCGCGCGACCATCGGGGTCGTGGATCGCCTGTTTACGCGCGTCGGCGCGTCCGACAATCTGGTGCGCGGGCAGTCCACGTTCATGGTCGAGATGAGCGAGACCAGCGCGATCTTGCACTCGGCCACCGGCCGCAGTCTCGTGCTGCTCGACGAAATCGGCCGAGGCACGTCGACCTACGATGGCGTGGCGATCGCGTGGGCGGTCACGGAGTGCCTCCACAACGACATCGGGTGCAAGACCATCTTTGCGACGCACTACCACGAGCTGACGCAGCTCACCGAGGAGCTCGAGCACGTCCGCAATTTCAACGTGGCGGTCCGTGAGGTCGGCGAAGAAATCGTGTTCCTGCATCGGCTGGAGCCGGGAGGCGCCGACCGCTCCTACGGGATTCACGTCGGCCGGCTCGCGGGCTTGCCCGCCCCCGTCGTGACGCGCGCCTGGCAGGTCCTCAAGCTCCTCGAGGCGGGGCACCACGTGGCCAGGCAGCGCTCGCCGTCGCCACTCGATGCGACCCAGCTGGGCTTGTTCGGCGCGCCCGCCCCCGATCCACTGCTGCTCGAGCTGGATGGACTCGACGTCGACACACTCTCGCCGCTCGATGCGTTGAATCGCCTGGCCGCCTGGAAGAAGCGCCGCACGGATGCCGCCACGTGAGAGCCCTGATCGCGGTTGGTGTGCTCCTCGCGGCTGCCTGCGGAGGCCCGAGCCCCGAGTCCCGAGCCCCAAGCAGTCAGGCCGCGCCGCCAGAGTCCGAGGCGCCGGTCGCGCTCAATCCCGACATGCCGATTGCGTATCCGCCGGCGTTGTTCGAACAGAAGGTTGAAGGCGATGTGACGCTGCGGCTGTTCGTGGACTCGACCGGAAAGCTGATGCCCGAGTCCACGCGCGTCGCGGAGGCGAGCGGCTATCCGGCACTCGACTCGGCGGCGCTCGCGGGTGCCGCGGCGCTGCGGTTCGCACCGGCGAAGCGGCACGGGGTGCCGGTCGCAACCGCGTTCCTGCAGCCAGTGGAGTTTCGTCAGGTAGGCACCACGCGCACGGGGACCGTGACTCGGCCCACACCCGCGCCCACTCCAACGCCGCCGCCCGCTCCAGCGCAACCTCGACCCCGGCCCCCGGCGCCCCCGGTTGTCCGGCCCACGCCCGACACGACACGCGCCGACACCACGAAAGCCCGGCCTGACACCGCGCCCCCGCCGCCGGACACGACCCAGGCTCGCCCGGACACGAGTGGCACAGCACACTAAGCCGTACGACAACGTCCTCGAGACGATCGGCTGGACCCCGCTGATTCGGGTCAACAAGGTCACGCGCGGCATCCGCACGCCGGTGTACGCAAAGGCCGAATTCTTCAATCCGGGCGGTTCGGTGAAGGACCGCATCGGCCTCGCCATGATCGAGGCGGCGGAGCGGGCGGGCAAGCTCAAGCCAGGCGGTCTGATTGTGGAAGCGACGTCGGGCAACACCGGCGTCGGATTGGCAATCGCCGCGGCCGTGAAAGGCTATCGCTGCATCTTCACGATGCCCGACAAGATGTCGCAGGAGAAAGCGCGACTGCTGCGCGCGCTGGGAGCCGAGGTCATCATCACCCCTACCGCTGTCCCGCCCGATCATCCTGACAACTACATCATGAAAGGCCGCGCGATCGCCGCGGCTCACGACAACGCCATCTTCGCCGACCAGCACTACAATCCCGTGAATCCTGACGTGCACTACCAGACGACGGGGCCGGAGATCTGGGAGCAGACCAGCGGTAAGGTGACGCACTTCGTGTGCGCGCCGGGCACGGGCGGCACGGTCAGCGGCGCCGGCAAGTACCTGAAGGAAAAGAACCCAAAGATCCGCGTGGTTGCGGGCGATCCGGCGGGCTCGATCTATACCGACTATGCGAGGACGCGCACGCAGGGCGACGGTCAGCCATACAAGGTGGAAGGGATCGGGGGCGACAAGATCCCCACCTCGCTCCATTGGGACGTGATCGACGAGTGGGTGGTCGTCAGCGACAAAGACGCCATGCAGATGGCGCGCCGCCTTTCAAAAGAGGAGGGATTGTTCGTGGGCGGATCGACGGGCGTGAATATCGTGGCCGCACTCGATGTCGCCCGCCGGCTCGACGATCCCAAAGCGCTCGTCGTGACGGTTCTGGCGGACACGGGCGAGCGCTATCTCAGCAAGGTCTACAACGAGGAGTGGCTGCGAGAGAACCAGCTCATCGACGATGAGCGGCCCACGGTGGGCCGGCTCGTCGCGGCAAAGAACAGCGACCAGCCGCCGCTGCTCCACGTCGCACCGGAAGCGTCGGTGCGCCAGGCCCTCAATCTCATGTCGACGTACAACGTTTCGCAGCTGCCGGTGCTGGAGGGTGGCGACGGCGTCGGCGCCGTCTCCGAGCAGGCGCTGATGGCGCGGGCCATCGGGCAGCCGAAGACCCTCGACAGTCCCGTGCGCGACGTGATGGATGCGCCGTTCCCCGTCGTTGACGGCGAGTCACCGATCGCGCTGCTCACCACGCTGCTGTCGCGCACGACGCCGGCGGCGCTGGTTCGCCGCAATGGCAAGGTCGTCGGCATCGTCACGCGCTACGATCTGTTGCACCAGCTGGCGGGCATTCGCTGATGCGGATCACGGTGCTCACGGGCGGCGCTACCGCGGAGCGCGCCGTCGCATTCGCGAGCGCTTCGCAAATCGTGGCGGCGCTGCGCGGTGGGCGGGGGGGCCGCGATCACGATGTGCGCGTGGTCGATCTCGCCGGGGGCCTGCTCGACGAGCGTGCCGAGCGCGAGTTGCTGGGAGGCGCTGTCGGCGTCGCTCCCCCGGCCGTGGACGCCCTCGCGGAGCGCGAGCGCCGAATGCTGTCGGAGGAGCTGGGCGAGCTTCAGGCCGTGCGCGAGGCGGAGGTGCTCTTTCTCGCCGTGCACGGCGGCGCCCTCGAAGGAGGTACCCTCCAGGCGGTCCTCGATGTGATCGGCGTTCCGTACACGGGCAGCGGTCCGCTCGCCAGCGCGCTGGCGATGGACAAGGATCTCTCCAAGCGGTTGTTCCGCGCCGCCGGCGTACCGGTGCCGGCGTGGTTCATGGCTCCCGTGGGTCCGGAAGACGTGACCACGGGGCTGGGTTGGCCGGTGATCGTCAAACCGTCCAAACAGGGCTCATCGGTCGGATTGACGCTGGTAAAGAAGGCCCAGGATCTGGGCAATGCGGTGAAGCTGGCGGCGCGCTATGATGATGAGGTGATGGCGGAGCAGTTCATTCCGGGGCGGGAGCTGACGGTGGGTGTGCTGGGGGACGTGCCGCTGCCCGTGGGGGAAATCGTCCCGAAGCACGAGCTATTCGACTACGAAACGAAGTACACGCCCGGCATGTCCGACGAAACGTTCCCGGCCAAGATCGATACCCTGCTCGCCCGACAATTGCAGGAGTACGCGTTGATGGCGCACCGCGCCTTGAAGCTCAGCGGCTACTCACGGATCGACTTCCGGGTAAGTCCCGAGGGGGACATCTTCTGCCTGGAAGCCAACTCCCTGCCGGGAATGACCCGCACCAGTCTGTTCCCTCAGGCCGCGCAGGCAGCGGGCATCCCTTTCCCGGAGCTGTGCGAGCGCATTGCGCGTCTCGCCCGGAACAACCGGACCGGAAAAGGGGGATAAAATGTGAGACCGACCTGGACACCTGAGGAAGAGATGGGCCCGCAGCGGATGTACGGTTTGACCCCCTGGGTGCGACGCCTGCTCGTCGCCAACCTGCTCGTCTTCCTGATTCAGAAGACGCTGCTGGTGGACCCGAGCTTTCTCAGAGCCTTCGGGTTCGATCCGATGGACGCCTGGAAACAGCCGTGGACGTTTGTCACCTACATGTTCCTCCACGGGAACGTGCTGCACCTCCTGTTCAACATGCTCACACTCTTCGTGTTCGGGCCCTCCGTCGAGGACAAGATGGGTGGCCGCATCTTCTTCCTCTATTATCTGCTGTGCGGCCTTGGCGGGGCCGCATTGTCGTTCCTGCTGATGCAATGGGCGCCGGTGGGGATAATCCTCGGTGCCTCGGGGGCAATCCTGGGCGTGGCGGTCGCGTTCGCCTGGTACTGGCCCAACCATCCGGTGTTCGTATTCCCGCTGCCCGATCCGATCCCAGCCAAGTGGCTGGTCACGTTCCTCGTGGGGCTCGATCTGGCGCTTGCGTGGGCGGGTGCGCTGGCGCGCGCAGGTGTCGGTGATGGCGTCGCGCATCTCGCGCATCTGGGCGGTGTCGCGGCGGCGCTGCTCTATCTCAAGGGCCAGGATTGGCGGGCCACACATGGAGAGCGGCGCCAGCGGCACACGGCCGAATCGAGCGTCCTGGTGACGCACCCACCTCGGGCCAGCCGTGGTGGAAGCGTTCCCCCTTCGGCCAAGCATACGAAGCGGAGCGCGCCGGACACCCGCGCGAACGCCGAGGTCGATCGCGTACTCGACAAGATCAACGCCAGCGGCATCGACAGCCTCACGCCGGCGGAGCGCAAGTTCCTCACGGAAATCAGCCGCAGGAAGCGCACGCCTCCGAAGTCCTGAGTGCCGCTGCTGCCGGTGACCAGCCTAACCAGAAATGTCAAGTCGGAGTCCGTCGCGCTCGAGATTGAAATCCGCTGACTGCCTTCCCAGATTGGGTCGGCAACCAGCGCAATGCTCGTCAATCTCGTTCCTGAATTTCTCGCGACGCTATCCGCGCCTGATCCGTCCGCGGCATACCACGAGTATCTCGATCACCATCGCCCCGTGTTGAGCGCGTACTGGCAGAACTACGTGCTCGATCCGGAGTCTCCGCATGCCGAGCCGATCATCGACACCGCGCTGCGTGCCGATCGCACCGATCTCAAGCGCCTGCTCGAAGACGTGGACGTCGTCGCGATTGCGGAAGACGCGCTGCGCCGCGCCACCGAGCTGTTGGAAGCCGATTGTCCGGTCGACCTGTATTTGATGGTCGGAGTGGGGGCGGCGAATGCCGGTGAGCTGGTGATCGGCGGGCGGGGCATCGCGTTCGTGTGTCTCGAGCATTTTACCGGCCGCGCCAACGCGCAGACCTATGGGATGGGTCTCGCGCCGCAGTTGTTGCCGCTGTGGATCGCGCACGAAGTTGCGCATGTGCTGCGCTATACATCGCCGTCGAGCCGCGCGGCGATGCGACGCCTCGTCGCCGATCTGGGCGGCTATTACGACGGCTGGGAGCTGGGCTCGCGCGCGACATTGCGCGAGCTGGTGGTCAATGAAGGAACGGCGATCGCCGCGGCGCAAGCCGTCGCACCCGGCTACGAGCCGTGGGAGTACTTTGGCTACAACCGCCGGCAGTATCGCCGGCTCCGGGAGTTGGACGCGTTCCTGCGCCGCGCCTCCGCGAGCGACCTCGAGTCGTCGGGGCTCGGCCTGCGGCTCCGGTATCTGTCGGGCGGCATGAGCCCCGCGGCGCGGCTGCTCGCGGGCAAGGTGCTTCCCGAGCGCTCCGGCTACTACCTCGGTCTGCGCCTGGTCGAGAACTATTTCGCCGAGCACGGTGCCGCCTCCACGGTTCGAGCGGCGGTGGACGAGCTGCGCCTGGCGGACGATCGAGCCTCAGGCATCCAAACGGCGTGAGCCCGCGCGGCAAACAGCCTTCATCGCCACTTCCCGAGCGCCGTCATAACCGGCCCCTGCGGGAGACCTTGGACGAGCTGCTGAGCCACGCCCGGGAGATCGCCCGGCGCGCCAAGGCCATGAGTCCCGCCGAGCTGGATTACGCCCAGCAGCGGCTGGAATGGCTGGCCGATGAGGTGTGGCGGTTGGCAACGGGCGAGCCTACTCCCCCAGAGTAGATTTACCGGAGTATGGGGACCCGCGGCGAATTCAAAGTAGCCATTACCAAGGAAGACCTGGTCTTCGCGGCCGCGCATTTCATCACGTTCGCCGGTCATCGCTGTGAGACACTCCACGGACATAACTATCGCGCGGGGATTGTCATTGAGGGCGGGCTCGCGCGGGATAGCTGGTTCGTGGTCGATTTTGCAGCCGTCAAGAAGCTGATGCGCGGTCTCACGGGCGAGCTCGATCACAAGGTGCTGTTGCCGCGCGACAATCCCAAGCTCACGATCGCCGAGGACGATAGCAGCGTGCGCGTGGCGTTCGACGGCCAGCCGCGCTATGTCTTTCCGTCCCGCGACTGTGTGATTCTTCCGATCCCCAATACGACCGTCGAGATGCTCGCGCAGTATCTCGCCGGCCGGGTGCGCGCCGAGCTCGGCACACTCCACCTGAAGGCGATTGAAATCGAGGTGGAGGAAAACTTTGGCCAATCAGCGAGTTACCGTGAAACCCTCGACTAAGCTGACGCAGTCCGAAATCGATGAACGTCTGAAGCAGCTGCCCGGCTGGCGCCTGGAGAATGGCGCGATCGTCCGCGACTACCCGACGGACGGCTGGCCGACCACGCTGATGCTCGTCAACGCGATTGGCTTCTTCGCCGAAGCCGCCGACCATCATCCCGACCTCGCCGTAAGCTGGGGGAAGGTGCAGGTGAAGCTGTGGACCCATAGCGCCGGTGGCGTGACCGCGAGCGACATGGAGCTCGCGAAACTGATCGAGCAGACGGCGCTGTGGCGGCCCAAAGCGGGAGTTAGCGCGCTGCGCGGGACCACCAAGAAATTCGTTGGATCGTGACGATCGCCCAACTGCTCACACCCGCTCCCGACCCTTTCGGCACTTGCGTCCGCTTCAGCGGACTTCCCCACCTTCTATTTCTCGACAGCTCGGTCCACGGTACGCTGGGCCGCTACTCGTTTCTCACCGCTGATCCCGTAGCGGTCGCGCGCACGCCCGAGGCCGCGCGCGATCTACTGCGACCGCATCGGTGCCCGCTCCTGCCCGGTGTGCCGCCGTTCCAGGGCGGGATTGCGGGCTATTTGGGCTACGACTGGGGTGCCGAGCTGGAGCGCGTGGCGCGGCCGTCCGCGGACCGGTTTACGCCGCAGATCCCCGATGTGGAGCTCGCGCTGTACGACTGGGTGATCGCGTGGGATCACCTCGACGAACAGGCGTGGCTGATCTCGACCGGAATCAAGGACGGCGGCCGCAGCCAGGGTGACGAGTGGGCTGCCGCGCGCGCGGCGTGGGTGCGCGATCGCCTCGGGGCTCCCGCGCCCGCGATCCGCGAACATCCCGTCCCGGCGTCCGGTCCGCCACAATCGAACTTCACCCGAGCCGAGTACGAGGGCGCGGTATCGCGCATTCGCGACTACATCGCTGCGGGGGACGTCTATCAGGTGAACATGTCGCAGCGTTTCCATGCCCCGTTCCCGGGCTCTCCGCTGACGTTGTATCGCCGGCTGCGCGCGCGCAATCCAGCGCCGTTCGGCGCCTACCTCGAGTTCGCGGGTGCGGCGATCACGAGCATCTCTCCCGAGCGCTTTCTGCGTCTCGATGCCACCACGCGCGCGACCGAGGCGCGGCCCATCAAAGGCACGCGCCCGCGCGGCTCGACGCCTGGCGAGGATAGCGCGCTGGCCCGCGAGCTGCAGGAGAGCGAGAAGGACCGCGCCGAGAACGTCATGATCGTCGATTTGCTGCGCAACGACCTCGGGAAGGTGTGTCGGGCCGGTTCAGTGGCCGTCCCCAAGCTGTTTGCGCTGGAGTCGCATCCCACCGTCCACCATCTCGTCTCGACCGT
>Ga0184638_1000039_pt1 | contig 28904 bp, 28 predicted proteins | sample PLM31_50_b2_FD_133141 | JGI IMG/M metagenome (GOLD analysis project Ga0184638, IMG submission 133141) | Groundwater sediment microbial communities from an aquifer in East River, Colorado, USA - PLM3-1_50_b2 | ecosystem: Environmental > Terrestrial > Soil > Riparian zone | place: USA: East River... | reverse complement strand
TAGACCTTGATCGCCTGCATCACTCAGCCGACCAGCCGCCAGCTGTCGAACGCCACCCCCTTGACCAGGCCGAGGTTCTTGTACAGCAGCGTCGGCATCACCCGCACCTTCAACACGGCGCGTCAGATGGCCAAGAAGTTGCGCAGCAACGTGAAGCCGAGTTGCTGGCTCTTCTCCGGGTGAAACTGGACGCCGAACACCGACCCGCGCGCGACGGCCGAGACGAAACCGCCGCAGTAGTCCGTGCGCGCCACGACGCACCCGTTCGTGCAGTCTGCCAGATGATAACTGTGAACGAAGTAAAAGTCCGAGCCGTCGGGGATCCCGTCGAAGAGCGGCGAGGACTGAAGCAAGCGAACCTCGTTCCACCCGATGTGCGGGATGCGCACGGAGGGATCGGTGGGGGCGAACCGCCGCACTTCCCCGGGGATCAGGTTGAGCCCCGGCCTCTCGCCCCCCTCCCAGCTCTTCGTCGCCAGAAACTGCATCCCGAGACAGATGCCGAGCAGCGGAACCCCGACGTCGACGATCTCTCGCAGCGGCTGCTCGAAGCCGCGCTCCCGCAGCTTCTCGATGCCGTGTCCGAAGCTGCCCACGCCCGGGAGGATCACGCGGCTCACCCCGTCCAACCCCTCGGGCCGGGAGAACACGACGGGTTCGCCACCGCACTCCTGAACGGCTCGCACAATGGAGTCCAGGTTGCACGTGCCGCAATCGACGATCCCCGTGCTCATGGTTTCTCAGTCATGCGGGTTGTCGTAGTTGACCTTCACGAGGTTCCCGTGGCGGTCCTTGGTCAAGGCGCCTCGCGCGTCGCATTTGAACAGCTTGCGGTTCGTGAACTTGTCGCACACGCCCACGAATTCCTCCACGGACATCTCGAGCGGCGCGAGAATCTGCTCCAGAGGCTTTCCCAAATAGCTCCCGGGAAACGTGCCATCGTGCCGGCGCACGAGCTCGAGCGCGTCCCGCCGGGTGAGTCTGCCCCGTCTCACATGTAGGCACGCGATGTCCGTCGCCCGGCCGAAACCGTACTTTAGGAATTTGAAGTAGTCGTGAATCCCGGTCTGGTGGTTGTCGAGGTTCTCGTAATTGACGATCGAGCCCTCGATGGTCGTCTGGTAGGTCGTAAAGCCGTAGGCCTGGGCCAGGAGGGCGTTGGCATAGCCGTCCCACGGCAGGTAGTAGCCCAGGAAGAGGCCCGTGACGGCACTGGCGCGCAGGTCCTCGTCCGACGGGTAGTGGTAGGGCAAGAGGTCCCTCGCCTGCAGCCCCTCCATGGCGACCAGGTCCGATACGCGCAGGCCGAGCAACCCGCCAAACTCCTCCAACCACCGCCGCGTGAGCACCCTGTCGCTACTCGCAGCCGCCGGTCCGCCGTACTCGTTTTGCGAATTCTCGCCCCAGACGATGAGCGGGATGCGGAACTGCACCGCCACGCGTACCGGGATCGTGAAGATCCCGACGTGCTCCGGCCACGAGATATCGCCCACCAGCGTGAGCCCGATCCGGTTCAGCTTTCGCCGCACGAGCGGATTGGGCGAGAAGTCGACGTGATCGGCCCCTAGCCGTTTGAGATTCTCGATGTTCCGCCGCCCAATTTCCGAGAGGTCACACGTCGTTGCGGTCACGCACAGCGGGGTCATACCCATCTCCAGCATGCGGACAACCTGCGTCGTACTGTCCTTGCCACCGCTGACCGGTACGATGCAGTCCCAGTGCCCGCCATCGCTCGATCGATATCGCTGGAGAACGGCCTCCAACTCACGCGCCCGAGCCTCCCAGTCGATGTCGCCCCGCGCTTCGAAGCTGCGGCACGCGTTGCACACACCCTGGGCATCGAGCTTCAAGTCCGGCTTGGTCTCGGGCATTACGCACGTGGTGCAATATCGGATCACGGCACTGTCCCTCTCACGCCCCGCTCTCGACGACCCAGATGCCGGTACCGGGCTGCGCCGGACCCACCCGGTCCCCCGCGTCCGACGGGCCGCGGAACCCCGCCGCTTCGAACGCGCGGCGCGACGTCACGTTGTCCAGTCGAATCACCGCGTAGAGCGGGGTTGCCCACGCGGGTCGCCCCCGTTCCTGGACGGCGCGCAGGGCGGCTGTTCCGAGGCCCTGCCGGCGGCGGTTCCCGGCCAACCCGATGCTGACCAACGCCCCCCCACCTGGCAGCCGGTTGAGGCGCACCTGCCCGCACGGGACGCAATCGGGGCCGGCCTCGATGATGTACAAGGCTACGTCTGGCGATGCAAGCTGCGCCGCTAGCCAGCAGGCGTGCTCGTCGAGCGGGATCTCTGTGTCGTTCAAGCTCGCGCGCCGCGTCTCGACATCGTTGCGCCATTCTAACAGCCGATTCATGTCGTCCATCACGGCCCGCCGCAGCCGCACCAGCCGTTCTTCGCTCAGATCAGATCCCACGTCAGGATGTCGTCGGAGGCGAGCGCCTTCTTGGCCCGCCGGCCGATGACGTAGGGCAGCAGGCTCGGCTTGATGCCGTACCCCGGCCGTTTCACCGTGAGGTCCGCCGCTTCGAGCACCTTGCCGGCGGCCACGTCCCGCGCAACGACGATGCTGCGCCGGGCGAGGCGGTACATCTCCTGCTCCTCCTCTGCGGGGCCAGACCTCATGCCGTTGCCGAGGCCCTCCTCGACCTGCCGAACACCAGCCACCATCGCTCGCAGCTCGTCGGGCTCGAGGGCAAACCGGTGGTCCGGCCCCGGAAGAGAGCGGTCCAACGTGTAGTGCTTCTCGACGACGGCCGCTCCCAGCGCGACGGCCGCCGCTGGGATGGCCGTGCCAGGCGTGTGATCGGACAGCCCCACCGGCCGGCCGAACGCGATGTGCATCGTCGGGATGGCGCGCAGGTTGATGAGCCGCGGCGGCGTCGGGTAGAGGGACACACAGTGCAACAGGATGATCTGTTCGTTCCCCGTCTCCCGACAGGCGGCAATCGCCTCCTCGATCTCCCCGTAGGTGGCCATCCCCGTTGACAGAATGACTGGCCGCCCTTTGTTCGCCACGTAGCGGATGAACTCGAGGTCGACCAGCTCGAATGAGGCGATCTTGAACGCGGGCACTCCGAGCTCGTCCAGCTCGTCCACCGCCGCACGGTCGAACGGGGTGGATAGGAACAGGATGTTGCGCCCGGCGCAGTACTCGGCGAGCCGCGGCTGCCAGTCGCGCGGCAGCTCGATGGACTTGATCAGATCGTACACCGTGTCGTCGGCAACCCCTTCGAGATACCGGAACTTTGGCGTCTTTCGCGAATAGAGCGTCTCCGCGGTGTAGGTCTGGAACTTGACCGCATCCGCACCCACGTCGGCGGCGAGGTCGACCAAGGCCTTGGCCATTGCCCAATCGCGATTGTGATTGGCGCCCGCCTCGGCGATCACGAAGCAGGGCTGTTGCGCCCCGACTTTGCGCCCCCCGATGGTCACCGGCTCCACTGAGCATCCATCCTGAGCGTGGTCACTGCCGCCGCTCGAGCAGGAACATAGCGTCCTCGTTACTCCCCTCGATCCATCGCAGCGTTGAACGCTTCACGAGCCGGATATCGGGACAGTGCTCCAGGTACAGGCGCGCGAAGTCCGTCTTCCACAGCAACCCCTCCCGGTCCCGATAACGCACCTGCTGGTACTGGGGGGCGAAGTACTCCAAGCCCCAGATGAACCGCCGCGACGTGCGGTGGATCTCGCGCAGCGCCTCCCCGATGTCAGACGGCGCGAAGTGAATCAACACACCCGATGTGAACACCAGGTCGAAGTAGCCGTCGCGAAACGGGATATCAAACGCCGAGCCCTGGATGATATTGATGCCGCGGCAGCGCTGCTTCGACAGCTCCACCGCGTACCACTGCAGCTCGATGCCGTAGAGCTGCGTGAACCCCATCTCCTGGAGGAGGACCAGCTGGTCGCCCACGTTCGACCCGACCTCGAGGATCCGGCTGCCGCGGTCGAGGGCCCCGATGAACTCCTCGTTCAGCGCCCGGCGTGTGACGCCCAGTCGCTCGAGGTACCGCGCATCGAGCTCCTGAGGCGAGACCAGGTTCCGATCAGTATATGCCCGGCCGAATTCTCCCGTCCAGGCGTCCATCTGGGAGGTCTGCTTCATCCTGTCGTGGAGCCTCCTCGCACCGTTTCGCGGCAGGCGGCCAGCACACGCTGCGACCCGCCACCGTCCACCAGCCCGTTAGCCGCATTGGCTATGCGGGCGCGCTCGTCGCCGTCTTCCAAGAGCCGCTCCACCTCGCGGGCGACACGACCCAGCCAATCCGGCTGCCGTACGCTCCAACCTCGACCCACGCCGTACCTGTGCCACTCATTCGCCACGCGGGTCTGGTTCTCCACCAAGGCGATCGGAACGAACGGCCGACCGAGAAAGGCCAGCTCATACGTTGTTGTGCCTGCGCCGCAGATGACAAGATCGGCGATGGCCAAACGCCTCACATAGTCGTCCCGAGTCGCTACCACAACCTTCCGCCGGTCCGGCCGCGCCGCAGCCCAACGGCTCCACCACGATTCATCTCCAGCATAACTCGGCCCCAGCATGACCGTCAGCGCGCCGCCCTCTTGGTGCCAACGGAGCGTGGACAGCGCCGCCGCCACCTCGTCTGTGCGGTTGTCCGGGTCGCTGCCCCCAAAGGTAATCATGACCTCTCTCGCACGGCCGAGCGTCAAGGGCGCGCGCGGTGCCTCGAGTACGTCCCGTTGAAGCAACGTGTATTCCGGGCCGAGCAGCCAGCGCCCGGCGACCCCGTCCGGGTAGTCCGCGCGCGCCGCCCCGACGTTGGGATTGACGAGCCCCGCGACCCGCAGCTCGCGCCGCATCCAGTCGTCGATCACAAACGTCGGCATTCTCTCGGACACGGCCCGCAGCCATGCGGCGTTGATGAAATAATCATCCACCACGACCAGGTCATACCGGCTCGCGGTGGCATCCACGGGAACGTCATCGCCATGCCACGAGACGAGGGGTAACGCGACCCCAGCACCGTCCGCCCAGGCGGCGATTTCATCCAGTCCTCGCCCTACGACCAACTCGATCTCCTCGGGTGCCGCGTGCCACAGGGACCGGGCCCGGCCGAAATGCCCCCAACCCAGGTGCGTTCCCCCTTCGCAGATGTAGGCGATGCGCAGTCTAGACCTCCTTTTGGCGCACGCCCTGATTCCAGGTCAGCACATGGGGCTCAGCGGTGAGCAGCCGTTCGACGTCGCCCAAGCTGAACAGCGGGTTCACGGGCGCGAGCCGCGCAAACAGATACTCGAGCACGCGCCAGTCCTCGGCGGTGTCGAGCGTGAGGCGCCAACCAGCGGTGCCCGCAGGGTCCTCACGCCGAAACTCTCGCAACCTGAATCGTTCCGGGTGGCGATACAGGAATGGCGTCACGTGCTCGCGGCAGTAGGCGTCCTGCGCCTCCGCCGCCGCCTCGAGGAGCGCGCGGACGCCGAAGATCTCGAAGTCGTACCCGCGTGGGAAACTTCGCGTCAATGTGTTCGACAGGTAGTCCGCCGGCGGGTCGGCGGACCGGAAGGCGTCGAGCGCCGTGGCCAACAGGGTGGGATCCAGGCAGGGACAATCGGCCGTCACCCGCACCCCGATGTCGCCCCCGTGCTGTCCGAACGCCATCGCGTACCGCGCCAGCACGTCCTCCGCCGGCCCACGGCTCACCCCCGCCCCGCGCTCCTCCGCTACCGCGACGATCGGATCGTCCTCCGCGGCGCTTGTCGTGGCGACGACCACGCCATCGATTCCCGGCGCGGCGCGGACGCGCCCGATAACGTGTCCCAAGACGGTGTCGCCGGCCAGCCGTTTCAGCACCTTGCCCGGCAGTCGGGTCGAACCCATGCGGGCTTGGATGACCGCGAGGGTCCGAACGTGCGGCATTCAGGCAGCGACCGCAGTCAACCGGGCGACCTCCGCGGCAACCGTGTTCACCTGTTCGTCCGTCAGGGTCGGGAACAATGGGATCGTGATCGCCCCGGCATAATAGCTCTCGGCATTCAGGAGCCGCAGGTCGCGGAACCCGTTATCCTGGTAGTATGGCTGACGGTAGACGGGGATGTAGTGCACGTTGGCGCCGATCCCCGCGGCCATCAGCCCGTCGAACACCCGACGCCGATCCTTCGCAGGTACGCGAATCACGTACAGGTGGTAGGCGCTCCACGAGGAGGACGGCGGGCGCAGCGCGCGTACGTTCCCACAGGCTGAGAAGAGATCGTCATACCGCGCCGCGATGGCGCGGCGCCGCTCCAGGTACTGGGACAGTCGCTCGAGCTGCGCCAACCCCAGGACGCACTGGAAATCCGTGATTCGGTAGTTGAAGCCCAGGTCGCGTTGCTCGTAATACCACGGCCCGTCGTCGGCCGCGAGCTCCGCCCGATCCCGCGTGATCCCGTGGCTGCGAAACCGGATGAGCTTGCGCGCCAACTCATGCTCGTTCGTCGTCACGGCGCCGCCTTCCCCCGTCGTGATGTGCTTGACGGGGTGAAAGCTGAAGCAGCACATGTCGCTGTGCGCGCAGGCCCCGACCCGGTGCTCCGTCCCGTCGCCCGTGGTATACCGGGCTCCCAAGGCGTGCGCAGCGTCTTCCACCACGGCCCAGCCGCGCTGCCGAGCGATGGTACTGAGTCGCTCCATGGGCGCCACGTGCCCCGCCAGGTGGACCGGCACGACGACCCCCGCGCCTGGATCCCGAACCGCGGCCAGGGCCTCAGGGTCCAGCAGGGCGTGCTCGGGGTCCACGTCCACGAACCGCACCTCGCCCTGCAGGTACAGGGCGGCATTGGCGGTCGCAACAAACGTGATCGGGGAAGTGAGCACCATCCGCCGCGGACCGACACCGGCCGCGGCATACGCGGCGTGGAGCGCCGCCGTGCCGCTGCTGAACGCAACGGCGTACCGCGCGCCCGTGATCTCGGCGAGCTTGACTTCGAATGAGGCAACCTTCGGGCCCTGCGTGAGAAACGGATCGCGGAGCGCGGCCGCGACGGCCGCCACGTCTGCGTCACGAATGTCCTGTCGCGCGTAGGGGATCATGTCTCGAGCAGCCCGAGCCCCCGGAGGATGTCCCGCATCTGGTCCACGCCCAGCCGATCTGGATTAGTGTCGCTGCGGTACGAAAACTCGTCGGGAACGCGCCGCCCGTCGGCCAGGTTGCCGTCGTTCCACCAGGGGAAGTCGGGCTGCACGACGTAATAGCCGCCCAGGTCGAGCGTCCGGCGCGCGTCGTCCTGCCCGATCATGGTCTCGTGCAACTTCTCACCTGGCCGGATCCCGACGATGTCGGGCTCGCATCTCGGCGCCATCGCCCGCGCGAGCGTCATGATGTCGGTGGATGGAATCTTGGGCACGAAGAGCTCACCGCCGTGCATCCGCTCCAGACAGTCCACCACGAAGCCCACACCCTGGTCCAACGTGATCCAGAATCGGGTCATTCGCGGATCCGTAATCGGAAGGCGTCCAGTCTCGCGGAGCTTGAGGAACAGCGGTACCACGGAGCCGCGGCTACCGACCACGTTGCCGTAGCGCACGACCGCCATGCGCGGCTCCCTCCCGCCGGCATAGGCGTTGCCGGCGACGAACAGCTTGTCAGAGCAGAGTTTGGTCGCACCGTAGAGGTTGACGGGATTGGCGGCCTTGTCGCTGCTCAAGGCGATCACCTTCGAGACGCCGCACGACAGCGCGGCCTCGATGACGTTCTGAGCGCCAATGATATTCGTCTTGATGGCCTCGAACGGGTTGTACTCCGCCGCCGGCACCTGCTTGAGCGCCGCAGCGTGGACCACGATGTCGACGTCGTGGCACGCCCGCTTGAGACGGTCCACATCCCGCACGTCGCCGATGAAAAACCGGACGCGTTCATCGTTGATTTGTTGGGCAAGTTCGCTCTGCTTGAGCTCGTCCCGGCTGAAGACGATCACCTTCTTCGGGTGATGGCAATCGAGCACGGTCCGCACGAAGACTCGCCCGAACGAGCCTGTTGCGCCGGTAACCAGGATGCTCTTCCCACTGAGGGGCATGGTGGAGCCGCTTCGCTGCCTTTCCACGGACGCCGTCCGTCGCCGGGCAAGAATTGCGCGGTGCCGACACGGCCTGCAGCCGCGGGTCGCCAAGGGGACCATCAACTTACGCAGCCCGAATCGCTCCCGTTAGACCGCGTCTTCGTCCCTTTACTCGGTTAAACGGTAGGGTTACAGTTCGCGTGAGGCTAGGCGCGGGTAACCGCGCCGCGTGGCCGAGAGGCGTTCTCGGGTTGTCCTGATCGCGACCACTCTGGAGGTGGATGCCGGTGAGTGGAATGAACTGCCGCCGCGCACCGAGCTGATGGGGCTGGCCGGTTTTGCGCGTCGACAGCTTCGGCGACTGCCCGCGCCGGTGAAGAACCTGCTCCGAAGTGCTCGGCATCCGGGACAGGCCCTCGGCCTGCGGCGCAGGCGGGCGGAGACCATCACCTTCGTCCGCACTGTCGCATCCTATTGCAACGGCATTCGCGGCAAACGGGTCCTCGAGGTCGGCAGCGACGGCGAGGGGATGCTGATCCTGGAAGCCGAGCGGCAGTTCGAACCGCAGGAGATCATCGGGATCAATCCGGCCTTTCCGGGCCGGGTGCTCGGCCCGAGATCCCGCCTAGAGCTCGTCGACGTCCGCTCCACGCCCTACTCGGACGATAGCTTCGATCTGATCGTCTCCTCCTCAGCGTTCGAGCACATCCACGAGCTCGATCGTGCACTAGCCGAGATGTTTAGGATCTTGAAATCGGGCGGCTACCTCTTTTCGCACTTCGGCCCTATCTGGTCGACCAGCTACGGGCACCATCTCTGGCTCATGGAAGACGGCCGTCTCTACAACTACTGGAACACGCCGTTGCCGCCGTATTGCCATCTCCTCATGCCGCCGGCCGCGCTCGCTCAACATTGCCGCAAGCGGTACGGCGAGCGCCTCGGCCCACGGATCTCGGACTACGTCTACAACTCCCCGGAGCAAAACCGTCTTTTCTACGAGGACTACGAACGAGTCGTCGCGGCCAGCGCGTTCGAAGTGTGTGTGTTCAAGGGATACGATCACGCGGAGTTGGCCGCCCGCTATCTCCCAGAGAACCTCCCCGACGTCCTCGATAACCTGAAGCGGAAATTCCCAGGCCGGAGCCACTTCGGTTATGACGGAATTACACTTCTTCTTCGAAAGGCGTGATCGGGACGGTCCGGTCGCCCAACTCGCGCCGGTGCTCCGGTTCTTCGTCCGCCGCGGGCTGCTGGAGTCAGAGACCGCGATCGGTCAACGCCGGCTGCGCATAGCCACCGCCTCGAGGTGGGCGGCCATTCCGTCAAGCACCGCCGACGAGTCAAATTGCTCAACAAAGAGCTTCCTGGCCCGCTGGCCCATCGCGCGGCGTAATCCGCGATGATCAGCCAGAACTGTGATCTTCGCGAGGCAATCCCACGCATCACCGGGACGGTAGGTCAAGCCGCACGCGTGCCCCTCGATCAGTCTCTGGTTCTCACCTCGCAGGCTCGAGACAACGGGGATCCCGGCACTCAGGTACTCAAACAGCTTGTTCGCCAGCCCCTGGGGGGCACCATCAGCGTAGGGCTGAAGACCGATCGCTGCGTGGGCACGCAACCAGGTGATCTCGTCCCCACCGACCCAGCCCGTGAATAGGACGTTGTTCGCCCCGGCGGCAGCCCGCCGCCACCGGTCTCCGAGCTCGCCTTCACCGCTGATCACAAACTGGATATCCGACCGACCGGCTTGCTGCAACTGGGATGCAGCCGCAAGGACCGGCATGAGGTCGTATTGCCTGCCAAATGACCCTACATACCAGCAGAGCGTTTTCGACGGATCAACACCCATGGCGACCAGGCGGTCGCCAGCCACCTCAGTATCCGTAGCCGAAGATTCCGGCGCGACATAGCCGAGCGGCACCATGGCGTCGTCGATCGATCGGGCGCGGTTTGCCCGCCGCAACGCCCAGTCAAGGTACCCGTCGGAAATACCGACAATGCCCGTGCAATTGGACAGGGCGAAGATCGCATCCCGAATCATCCACCACAACAGCAGCCGGCTGAAGTGCCGGAGGCGAGGAGGGAAGGCGTCAATAAGCACGTCCGGCCACAGATCCCGCACGTCGATCAGGACCGGAACCGCATGCGCGCGTCCGAATCGGACGGCTTCCCGCGCCAACTCGATCGTGGGCAGGGAAACGAGGATCACATCCGGCTGCGGTTGACTCGGGGCCTGCTTGCGGAACTTACGAGCTACGGCAATGTGGTCAACGAGGCGCGCCAGCGAGACATTGCGGCGGTATCCAACAGACTTCAGGATACGGATTACGCCGGATTCCCAGGGACGAATCGCATCGCGATCCACGTAGTGTTGCTTGCGATAATGATCAAACGACGATGTCCACCACACCACGTCATGGCCACGTTGCTGCAGAACGCGGGCCAGCGACCCCGTCCGCAAGAGACGTGGCTTCGGAGGAGCCATAATCGGCAGGGGTTCGCCAATAGTAACCAGCCAGACTCGCATGCTTCAGATATGGAGCCCGTTAGCGTGGGCACACCTCATAGCCATGGTAACGAGCCAACACCCGGTAATACATCCTGCTGCCCACCACCAACCGCATCATCAGCTTGACGACCTCCTTGGCCGCGCGCCCCAAACCGTCGCTTCGATATCTCGTTGCCACCGACTCAAGGGACGGAAAATTGGAAATGCCCCCCAGCTCGAAGCAGCTCAGCACATCAGGCATGAGACGGACCTCGTATTTCGCCATGTGCTTCTTCATCCACCGCGTATCTGCAGAGAACTCTTCGTCAAACAGTATTCTGTCCGCTGTGGCTTGCTCCAAGGGCGCGACGAAGCCCTGGTGGCACGGGTTGGCACGCAACAGCTCGAGCCGATCGGCGCTGGGACGCACGTAGGAATCGCCCTGGTATCGCTGGATGGTCCTAAATGCGAGGCAAGCGCGAGATCGCCAATTCCTCGAGATCATCTTTATTGCCTCATCTGAAAGCAATTCATCACCACCATTCAGAAACAGCACTGCGTCACCCGTCGCTTCGCTGATCCCGATGTTCATCGCATTGTAAATGGATCTGTCCTGATTGATCACGAAGCTTCTGTTCGACGCCGCCAAGTTGCGGCGAACCTTGCGAGCCAGCTCGTCGGTCACACCGGAGGCAACGACAATGTGCTGGTGTGGGCGAGTCGATTGCCGGTCTACGGATCTGCACGTGCGCTCAAGAGGTCCCACGTCTCCGTAGTTAACACTGATCACGCTGATCGCCACCACAGATGAACCCCTTGAGCTGAACCAATCAGTGCGCCGGGCGCGCTACCCCGGAGTGCGTCCCAAGCGCCTGAGAAACGCTGAAGAGTAACCACGCCAGCGCCACAAACCCGACAGAGAATACCGGGTAGTTGTAGAGCAAGGACCCGGAAAAGAAGCTGCCGACGATAACGCCCAGCAGGATCAGCGAGGACTGTTGCGACAGATTCTCCTTGCTGAAGAGCATGATCGCCAGGGCCACCAGCGCAATTACATTGACGGACAACAACCAGAATCCACCGTACACAGTCGACTCCACCAGCACATTGTGCGGATAGAACGTCGTGTACCGGTTCTCCGGCCCTTGGCCAATCAGCCAAGGCAATCCCTGCTCATTCGTCAGGAAATCGGGTGCAGCTCTGAGCGCAGCGGCACGCCAGGCAGCGCTGGTCGTCGCAAGCGAAAAATCAAGCAATCTCCCAAAGACGGTCCGAATGTAGTCGCCGAACAGCCCACTGACCACATACGCCACAGAGAACAAGGCCGCGTAGGTGCCCAGCGCTCCTTTGAGGTTTTTCCTGAACAACGCCCTGCTCCCGTAAACGATCAACAGAACCACGAGCACGACGACTGCGCCCTTGGATCCCGTCGCCGCCATGCCCAGGACCAGGAACACCAAGCCCAGCCAAAACATCACGCTGGTGACCAGTTTTCTGTCAAAGCAAGCAATGAAGGAGATACACAGCAGAAGAAACAGGAACGCGTAGATCCTGTACAGCACATTGGGACCGAAGATGATGTAGGTTCGCACCTCGCCACTGAGAATGCTCCGAAGCCCAAAGACCGCCCACGCCGACAGCCCGGCGAAAGCAAGGTACGGGGTAGTCTCCTGCCTTATGAGCCAAGGCAGGACAAACAAGACATTGATGTAAAGAACCGCGAACAAGTAGGCATTATAGTAGAAGGAGAAATCGTCCTGGGCAGACAGGAAGGCAGGCAACAGTGACATCGCAAGCAAACATTGCGCGACAAACTCCAGTCTCTTGTAGCCAATCCCCTTGACCGCCCTGATCGCTACGACGCCAGCCCACGCCAAATAGAACGCAGGCACTCCCCCGACGGTTTTATCACTCGAGAAAGTTGCTGAAAACACCGCGAAAAACGCGAAGCCACCGTACAAGAGCGAGAGCATGTCTTGGCGTTCAGCCAACCTTGCGGTCGTCCCCCAGTCGAAAGAACACTGCGTCAACCTGTAGCGCGCGACCATCGGGCGGATTAGCGAAGGCATTCTGGATCGACCAAAGCGTAAACCCTTCACCTTCCAGACGCTGCATCACCTCGAGCCATAGACGGTGCCCCTCGTACAGCGGCACCACCGACAGCTCGCATGAGACCCCTCGCACTTTGGGCAGCGTTTCGCGCGCCCCATCGAGCACCTGCCACTCGAAGCCCTGGGTATCAATCTTCAAGAATGTTTGCCTGGCCATCCCCAGATACTGCGGCGCGATGGTGTCGATCTTCGCGAGCGGCACGAGCTCGGTGCCGACAAAGGCTGACTCCTTCGCCGCTCGCCGGTGCGACTCGAGCATGGGCAGGATCGAAGACGATACCGAATTCCCCGCAACGTTGATCTGAATCTCACCGTCACGATCGCCGACAGCGCATCGACTGTGCGCCTGCCACCTGGCATCTCGGGCCGTGGCGGACACCAGACGCACGTGGGCGTCGGCGAGTGGCTCGAAGCTGACGATGTTGCCTCCGTACCCCAACTCCCGCAAGCCGCTGGCGAACTGGCCGACGTTTGCTCCCACATCCAGCACCAGATCGACGTGGAAATGGTTCAGCGCTCTGACGAGCTGGAAGGACGGGTTGGAAGAAAGCCGGTGCAGATCAAACCCGGCGGCATGAATCCACCGTTTGATTACTTCCTTGATCACTCGGCACTGCCGCCTTGCAGGAGACTGAGAACCTTCAAAGCCTTCTTCCGCATGATATTGGACCTGCGCACGATCCTGTACCGCAGAAGCAGCTGCTTGACGTAGCCCGTATGCGACACCCCAAACCAGTATTTCGCAATGAACCGGTCTGCTTCATCGATGAGTTCAATCTGACTTGGATGAGCAAGAGGTAGCTTCATTTCCTGCTCAACCAGCCTCGAAAAGATCCGCTGGTGGCCTGCTGTGTGCGTTGCATCGTCACCGTGTCCGAGGTTTCTCACCAGGTTCGTTGCGGGCACGATGGTGAGGCCATGTTCACGCCAACACGTGTAGATCCACTGATAATCCCATGTATCGACTCCGCCCCTGTGCGCACGATCAAGGATTTCTCCCCATATCGACGCGAAGAGCCAGCTATTGTTGCCGATGCTATAGAGCCACCGGGTCCTCCGGACGTCGGGCCAGCTAGCCATCGATATGTCGTACAGTTTCCAAGCCCGCCTCCACGTCGCCCAGCCCCACATCAAACTGAACTTCGAGTGGTAGTAACTGAATGGGGTTGGCAAGTCCGGGCCCTGAATATTCGTTGCCGCGATGGACATGACACGTGTGTCGTCACGATAGCGCTCCAGCAATTCGTCGCAATAAGGAAAAAACGTTGCATGCGGTAGGCAATCGTCCTCCAGAATAATCCCTTCCTTCTCGTTCTCGAAGAACCAGGTAATGCCGCCGGCGACGCCCATCTTGCATCCGAGATTGCGCTCCCGAAACAGGGTCTTCACCTCGCATGGCCAATCGACCTGAGTGGTGATGCGTCGGACCTCCTCACAACGCGCCGCTTCATCCGGGCGATCGGCACGAGGACCGTCGGCTGACACATAGAGCCGCGGCGGTTTCGCCGCACGGATAGCCTCGAACACCCGTGCGGTCGGCTTCGGGCGGCTGAATACCAGGAATAGGACGGGGGATGTGGTCATTGTTTCACGCTAACCCTCGCCAGGTTACCCGATGCGCCCTCATCTTGAAAACCAGGGCTTGACCCGGCGCCATCCCCAACGTGCGGCTCTAAAGGGAAGCGACCGCGGCTGCAGGTCCACACCCAGGAACCTTCCAGAGAACAGCGTTTCCGGGCGATAGAACCTGAACGCTTCACCGAAGGTGGCGACAAAGTACCCGTACGGATACGCCAGCGTGGGCTCTACTGACAGCCGTTCAGCCTCAAGTAATCGTTGCAGCTCCGCCCGGCCTGTCGGCTGATAGGTTGCTCCCAGTTCAGAATAGGGACTCGGCCCCAGCGTGATCGACGGCCTGGCCCAAAACACCGCTTCGATCCCGAGCGTAGACCCAGCGGAAACCACGACGTTGGACGCCTCAACGAGCGCGTAGGAGTCGATTTCTGATTCCGGCTCCACCACAAGGACGTTTGGTCCACGGGGCAAGGAAAGCCACCGTGCACGTTCTCCACGAGACTTTGCCGCAAGGTGGGGGTGCAAGCGTATCACCAGCACGACACCAGAGTTGCCGCGACAGATGTCGATCACGTCCAACAAGGCTTGATGCTGATTCGGCCAATGTTCCCACCGGTATCCGTCACCCACGGCGACATACTCATCGTCCGTGCTGGAAAAGTAGGTGACGACCTTCTTGTCACTGGGGAGTGAAGGCAGGGCGCCACTGGTCTGCTTCCTCGTGAACGGGATCCAATCTTGCTCAAACCCCCGCCTTCGGTCGACAAAGAAGCTGCGCGCCACATCCTCCGACGCGGGCGAGTGCTTGGCTTCCTCCCACATGGCCTTGATCGTGACCTGTTGGCGCCGCGTGTCGTGCGGCATGAAAGGCCAGACCGAGTACCGGAACTTGTTCGCGCCCCGTTCGTGAATCAGGTACGGAACCGCGCTCGCTTCTGCGGCACGCACGACCGCGCGGTAGTTGCAGAATCGTCCGTTGAACGTGTACACCAAATCAGGGTGCTCTTGGGACAGCTTCTTCTTAACGAACATGTACGCGCTCACACCGCTGTCCAGCATTGACAAGATGAGCCGACGGTTGGCAGCGAGATCCGGTTCACTATGTCGTGCGAAGCTCACCAGCGACGAGGCGGCCCCTAGCCCGACCTCATACTTCTCGAACGTGACGGCCATCAAGTCGCCCAGCGATGCGAACGCACTCGGCCGGTCCCACTGGACCCGCTCGAGCTCCACGCGCGGGTAGAAGTGGAACCGGTCCGACGTTAATAACTCAGCCCCTCGGCGTTCCGGCGTCTTCCGAAAGAGCCGAGCCAGAGAGGATCTCATTGCCACCCCCTCTTTGTAGAGTGCGTCGTAACCACAGAAGTAGTAGTGGACCTCGTCGCCCGCATCGAGATGCCGCTTGGCCAGCTCGAGGGACGTTTCGAGATGGGGCGTCCAGTTCCAAAACTCGAAGAAAAACACTCTCTTCATCGCGCTGTGCTCAGACGAGATTGCGGAAGTGCGAGAATACACGACTGCCACCGAATCCATGGGCCGTCAGCAGCTGCTTCACTTCCGGAGAGGCCATCCACCTCTCGGAGGGGGCTCCGAAGAGATCGGTCGCGAACTGGAGCTCCAACACCAGCCGGCACCCGCGGCGCGCCGGAATTCCCTTATGGAAACCGATGGTGTCTTCGGCGAAGACTGTTCCAGCCGTCCCGAGGATTTCCGTGATCTGGCCAGCAAGCCCCGCATCTTCGATTTCCCGGTCAGAGAGGCGGCCATCACGCCACAGCCGTGGCGGCTTCTCAAGATGCGTGCGTTTCACAAAGAAATGCGGGCCGGTGCCCGAATCAACATCAGTGAGATAGATGAAGAACTTGAGAAACCTGACCCGGTCGCAGTCGAAATGCCACGCTTGCGCGGATTCGGACGAGGCCGTTGTCGATGGCTGCGTCCACCACAGAGCGGTGAGATCAAACACTGGTTCACACCCTAGGTAGGCGCGAGCAGTATTCAGAATCGAGGGGTCCATCGCCAGCCTGATGACATCCGGTATCTCGACTACCTTCTGCTCATCCATCCATGCGGTGACCAGCCCGGGCACGGCGGCCGCGGGATTGAACTTCAATGCCTCGGGCCCACGCTGTCCGTTCGCCCACACCGGCATGAGGCTTGTCGCATCGACCTGCTCGCGAATGGCCCTGACCATGCGTGCAGGGACCGCCGCCTCGTAGACAGCCAGTCCTTCGCGCCTCAATTCGGCAACTCGCAATTCCGCATTCTCTCGCTGCGCGAGCACGGATGGGCCTGCCTGGCGCTTCCACGGATGCAACAACCCATTGAGCCGAGCGAGTGCGCGATTGCGACCCCGAGTGCTCACGTAGACGTTGCGCATACCAGGATAGTAGTTGGCGCGCGAAACAGCGAAGATGCGTAGCAGATAAAGACCGGCGAAGAGCGATGAGGAAACCATCGCCCGCAGTTTCTGTCTTAGTGACATGTCACGACTCACTCGAATGGTTGCGGACGCCTACTTCTTTCGTACCGAAAACACCGCGCACACTGCCGAAGGGTCGGCAGTCAAGCGCCCCGGTACGTGATATCGTTTCGATGGAGCATCGTGATTCCAGAAAACCTTATCCACGGACGATCCAAAGAGACCAAGCAGCTCATCGACAGAGTTGACTCTTCGCGGTAGCCGGCTGCGCTCCTGAATGACATACCCATCAACTTGTTGCCAGAGCTCGTCGAGCGCTGGGTCGTCGAGCGCGTATTCCACGGCAACCCCCACGAGACCACCGTCTTTGACAACTTCGACGATTTGCTGGGCGACTGCTTCCGGCGCCGCCGAATAACTGAGCGTCCAGCCACATAGCACGGCGTCAAAATGGTTCCGCGGGAAGAGGGATCTAAGTGCGTGCATGTCCCCCTGCATGATGAGCGGCGAGTACGATATGAGATCGAGGCCTACGACATCACGGTAGCCATGCTTGGCCAGGAGCACCAAATCCCATTCGTTGCGCGGCCCGATTACCAGGATCCGTGCCTCGCGATTCAGGCTCTCGATCGCGGCGAGCGGGCCAATCAGCCGCATCATCCGGTCGTTGCGCGAAGCGATGCTCTTCATGTTGTGATGCACCGTCATCCGAAAACCATCGGGCGACGACACTGTGCGTAGCGCTTTGCGTACGTGAACGTATATCCAGAAACGCCAACGGAACAGCCAAATCCACGGCGCCCACTCAAGAGCCTTCGATAGGCGAAAGAACAAGCGACTATTCACAGTGGCTTCCACCAGACAGGTCACGCGCGCCCGCAGCGCAGCGCTGACGCAGCAATCTCACGCCCGATCGCGCCGCGGCGCTTATGCTTGCACCACTTCGTCAAGGGCGCCCGCCTGCAGCACGCGACCCTGCTCGAGGCGGTAGAGCCGGTCACAGCGGGCGACGGTGCTGACGCGATGAGCGACGATCAGCAGGGTCTTATTGCCCTGCAGGGCGTTGACTGCCTCCATCACCCCCTGCTCCGTGGCCGTGTCGAGCGAACTGGTGGCCTCGTCCAGCACCAGCACTGGCGGGTCGTGATACAGCGCCCGGGCGATGCCGATGCGCTGGCGCTGCCCGCCGGACAGCCGCACCCCGCGCTCGCCCACGAGCGTGTTCAGTCCCTCGGGGAGGCTATGAGCAAATTCTTCGAGTTGCGCGGCGAGGATGGCGCGCCGCACAGCAGCATCGTCGATCTCGTCTTCGGGCAGACCGAACGCCACATTGCGACGCAGGGTGTCGTCGGTCAGAAAGATGCTCTGCGGCACATAGCCGATCTGGTCTTGCCATCCGCGCAGGTTGGTCTGGATGTCGGTGCCGTCCACCAGCACCCGGCCGCTCGCCGGTGAGAGCAGGCCCAGGATCACGTCAACCAGCGTGGTCTTGCCCGCGCCACTCCCGCCGATAAAGCCGACCGAAGCACCGCGCGGGATACTCAGGCTGACGTGGCTCAACGCCGGAGTCTGGGTGTTGGGATAGCGATGGTTGATGTTGACGAGTTCAATCCGTCGCTCGAAGCGCACGGCTGGTGCACGCCCGGACGCGGCGGTGGTATCAAGGACCTGTAGTTCCTGGTACAGGGTGTCGACCACCGGCAACGCGTAGCGGATGGTTTGCAGCGCCCCCATCAGACGGTTGACCGAGGGCAACAGCCGAAAGGCGGCGGCCGCAAACAACCCCAGGGTGGGCAGCAGGTCAGCAAACGGCTTGCCTCGGCCCATCATCACCAGGCCGAGGGTGACCAGACCGGCGACCGCCAGCAGTTCGATCCAGAGCCGGGGCAGTTGCAGCAGCGTAGTCTGGCGTTGCAGGACGCGCCCGCTCCCGACATTGTGCGTGAGATATTGGGCAAGGAAACCGGCTTCGCGCCCCAGCAGCTTGACCTCCTTGGCGCCCCCCAGGCCTTCCTGGATACGCTGGATGCGCAGGCCTTCGTGGTATTGCCGAGCAGTGCCCCAGCGCAGGAGATAGCCCCTGGTGAGCCGGTGAAAGCCCCAGGCAGCCAACCCCAGCACGCTCACGACGACGAGCGCGCCCAGCGGTTCGACCAGGAGCAGCAGGATGCCGATGCCGAACAGGATCAGGCCTTCGGTGAGAAGCGCCAAGGCCGGATGGATGACGCTGTAGAGAAACACGGACACTTCATTGACGGCATTGTGGATCAGCTGCGCCGAGTTGCGCTGCAGGTGGAAGGTCCAGGGTTGGCGCAGGTAGCCTTCGAACAAACGCTGCGACAGGCCGACCTGCAAGCGGGCGGTGAAACTGGCTTGGCGCCAGGCGACAAAGGCCAGAAACACCGCCTTGACGGCGTAGACACCCAGCAGGATCAGCAGTCCAGCAGCGACGACTTGTTGCGGAGTGGGGTTGCCAAGACGGTTGAGTAAGGATTCGAGGGCGGGGTAGCCGGCAGCGAGGTCCTGGTTCGACATCAGCGCGAGCGCGGGGATGATCAGCCCAATGCCCAGCATCTCCAGTGTCATCCCGATCAGCAGCAGGCCAAAAAGCACCACGGCCATCCGGCGCTGCTCGGAGGTAAGCAGTTGCCACAGCTTCAGGAACGTTGCCACGCTCACCGCGAGCGTCCTCTCGCAACAAGACTAAGCCGGTCCTTAAGCCCTCGACCCGCCTCGCGCAGCAAGGCGAAGAACCGCACGGCGCCCGGATCTCCGGCTTCGCGCCGCGAGGCGGAGATCGCTGTAACGAAAGTGATGAGGACCCCGACGACCCCGCCGAGGAGCAGTCCGAGCACCCCGCGCTTGAACCGACCACCTGGATCCGGCTTGACCGGGAGGCTCGGCGCCTCGATCACCGTGATCACCGGGACATCGCGCACCTCCCGAATCCGCGCCTCCTCGTAGGCTTGGGCCAGCGACACCAGCACCTGCTGCTGCAGGGCGACCTCGCGCTGCAAGCGGTCATGCTCGAAGGTGAGGACGGGAGAGTTCCCGAACTGCCGGTTCCTCTGCAGGAAGGCGCCAAGTCGACCCTCCGCCTCCACGAGCGAGCTCCTCTGAGCCACAAGTCGCCCCTCTACAAACCGTCGCTCCTCCGCCGCCTGCGACTGCCGTGTTTGCAGGTTGAACCGGTTCACCTCCTGCAGCACCCGCTCGACGAGCGCGAGCGAGACACTCGGCCACTGCGTCGTGATCGAGACCGTCAGCACCCCCGTATTGGAGGCGACCTTTGTCTTCACCGCCTTCCCCAGGGCCCGGATTCCCTCCTCCCGCTCCCAAGCGGGATTCGGCGCATCAATCTCCAGTAACGAGAGCACGGCGCGGCGATCCCCTCCCTCTTCCGCCACCGGGATGGTGTCGCTGACGATCGCGCCGAGGATGACGCGCGAGGTGATAAGTTCTTTGTAGAAGTCCGGGGACTGCGTAACGGCGGCCCCCCCAGGCAGGGCAATCCCGAACTGCACGGCCAGGCCCCGGAGCCCCGTCTGCCCCGCGTCCACCCCCTGTGGGACGAACGAGGCGGTTGCCGTCCAGGTGCGTCCGTTGAAAAGCACGGGCACCACGGCGAGCAGGCCTCCGAAGAAGGCCCACAAGACAATCCGCCGGCGATGGATCAGCAACGCGGACGCGAGCTCGAAAAGGGAGATCTCCGCGTCCTCGAACCGGTGGCTCACTCCCTGCACTGGCGCAACGCCCCGCTCCGGTCTGGTCATCCCCGTTGTACTCCTAGTGGCCTCGCCGATCCCGCTCCACGCCTTTCATGTGATTCGGCGGCGTCGGGAGCTGAGTTGACGACGACGCCCTCGCTTTCCCGCTCCAGGCCCTCGATTTGCAACCGCAAGGCTTCGTACTCACTCACCTTGCGCGCCAGGAAATGGCGCGTCAGCTCCGCCTTCGCGGCGACGCCCGACGGCGTGAGGAGGTAGAGGTAACCGAGCTTATTGCGGCTCTTGCGATAGTTCTCCGCCTTTACAAATCCTTTGGCGATTAGGGCGCGCAGGCAATAGTGCGCCTTGCCAAGACTCACCCCGAGCGACGACGCCACCTTCCGTTGCGAGAGCTGTGGGCCTGCAGCGAGCAACCGCATCACACCAAGAACTGTTGGGTCGGGCACTTTCCGGTCCGATCTGTTCACGGCCTGAACGTACCCCTGAACACGTACCTGTCAACGTCGACGGAAAGCATCCTAAGCCCCTTGACCCACCGCCATTTACACCGCATGTTGCCCCGCGCTCGCAGGCCTAGTCCCGCGAGATTCTGCCGGAGTCCCCGGCCACCACCAGTACATGGCGCCAGGACGAAAAAGGGGTGACGCGACTGATGAAACGGGCGCTAGTGTGTGGAGCCGGTGGCTTCATCGGCAACCATCTCGTGAAGCGACTCAAGGCAGACGGCTATTGGGTTCGCGGAGTTGACACCAAGGCGCACGAATTCACCACCTCCGCAGCCGACGAGTTCCTGCTCCTCGACCTCCGCAATCCGCAGGACTGCCACCGAGCCCTGGCATCAGATGACCAGCAGCGAAGCGATGTCGACGAGGTGTATCAACTAGCCGCGGACATGGGTGGCATGGGGTTCATTCACTCGGCTGAGTGCGAGATCATGCGTAATAACGTGATGATCAACGTGAGCATGATCCACGCGGCAGCAACGTTGGGCGTCAAGCGGTATTTCTACTCCTCATCCGTATGTATCTATCGCGACATGGTTCCAGGAGAGGCTGAGCTGAACGAGGACGACGCCTACCCAGCGTTGCCGGACAACGAGTACGGGTGGGAAAAGCTCTATTCCGAACGTGTTGTGATGGCCTACGGACGCCGTTATGGCACCCCCGTTCGCATCGCGCGCTTCCAAAACTGCTACGGTCCTGAAGGAACCTGGACCGGAGGCCGGGAGAAAGCGCCAGCAGCCTTGTGTCGCAAGGTGGCCGAAATGCGTGACGAGGGTCTGGTAGAGGTCTGGGGCGATGGTACCGCTATCCGTTCGTACACTTACGTAGAAGATCTGGTCGACGGCATTCGCAAGCTCATGGATTCAGACCTGACGGGGCCGACGAACATCGGGTCCCCGCAGTACGTATCGGTCAAGGAGCTCGTAGAAACCATCGCCGATGTGGCGGGCAAGAACGTCAGCATCAAGTACGTGAGCGGACCCATCGGTGTGCAGTCGCGCAACTTCAGCAACGCCAGGATCTACTCCCTCGGGTGGCGCCCTCGCTACTCGCTCCGCGACGGGATCGCCGAGACCTATCCGTGGATCGAACAGCAAGTTGAACTGTCGCGACGGCGAGCGGTGCGCCTCGAGTCTCGCGAATCAACGGGAGACCGCGCGCGCGATCTCCGGACTCTGCGCTCCCCCGGTTGACGCCTGGGACCCAGTCGAAGACGCATACCACACAGTCACGTTCATGGCTTGATCGCCGTCACATACAGCACCTTGAAGCCCCGCACGGGACCGGCTTCCACCGGAACGCGCGGAGCCACGGTCGCGAACCCCTCGAACAACTCGGCTGGGAGGTCGATGAGTCGCCCGTACAGCAGCCGTTTGAGCCTCGCCCTGGCCCGAAGAGTCTTGGGAACAAGACCCAGTACCTCAAGAGCCCGCCGCAGGGTCGGGACCAATGGCGCCAGGAACGACCAGCGGCCACGGCCCGTTGCGGTGTCCACCGGAAAGGCTCCCTCGACCGTCACCGACAGCCCCAGCTCGTTCAAGGCTCGGCGCAGCTCGTCCGCGGTGTGATAATGCACACTGTGGGGGCTGCGGATGAAGTCTCGCCGCTCAGGATTTGCGTTGACGAATAGCACGCGCCCGTCGCGACACAGCACGCGCGCGATCTCCGCCAGCGCCGCGTTCATGTCCGGCACGTAATAAGAGGCCTCGAAAAAGAGAACCAGATCGAACGCCGCAGCGCGAAATGGCAACTGCTCAGCCGATAGCTGCACCAAGGGGAAGCGCCTGCGATAATGCCGGTGCCCGTTCCGAAGCAGGCCCAGCGAAACGTCTCCCCCCACGATCAGGGTCGCCTGACGGCCCAAGAGCCCGAAGCCTTGCGCCGAGGCGCACCCCAGCTCCAGCACGCGCTTGCCGCACGCCAGCTGAGACGCCACCCAGTAGCGCGTGTATACCATAACCGCTCCCTCGCGGGAGACCGGAATCCCGGGGGTTTCGGTGACGTCCTCGAATCTCGGCAGTTTTTTGCGGGGTTCTGCCACTGCCATCACCTGTCGCGCAAGAGCGGAGCCGGCGATTGGCAACTACCGACGAGGGAGACGGCCAGCGAGTGAAGCGCTACCGCATCGATCCCGTTCAGCGTGCGGAGATACTCTTGTGAGCCCACCCCGACGGGGAACGAAGGCGGGAGCGCGAAGCGACGGAAAACCGGCGTGACACCCGCCTCCAACAGCACCTCCGCAAGCGCGCCCCCGAACCCACCGAGGGAGGTGTGTTCCTCGCACGCAATGACGATCGGAAACCGAGCCCCCAGCTCGCAAATGGCTTCGTCGTCGAGGGGCTTCACGGTGTGTACGCTCCACACCTCGGCGCTCAGCCCGTCGCGGTCGAGCAAGTCCGCCGCCTGAAGCGCGACAGGAAGCATGCCTCCAGTGCTCAGGAAGAGCACATCGGAACCGGCGCGTGCGCGGGTCGGTGAACCGAGCCGCACCGTCACGGCGCGATCGTGGACCGGCTTCTCACCGGCGCGGCCCAATCGCAAATACACTGGCCCCTGATGCTTGACGATCTGCGGCAGGAGCTGTTCGACTTCAATTGGATCGCCCGGGGCTACGACGGTGAGCCCTGGCAGGGCCCGCAGGATCGCCAGGTCCTCAGTCGCGAAATGCGAAAACCCGAGACCCCCGTACGCCAGTCCGCCGCCGACGCTCACGATCTTCACGTTCGCACCGTGATAGCAGATGTCGTTCCGGACCTGCTCGAGGCAGCGCAGAGTGGGAAAGTTGCCGATGCTGTACGTGAACACGACGTGGCCACTCAGGGCTAGGCCGGCCGCCACGCCCGCCAGGTTCTGCTCCGCCACACCCACGTTGTAGAACTGATCGGGATGCTTGCTGCGGAACTCGTCGAGGACCCCGAACCCCAGGTCGCCCGTCACGAGGAGCACACGTGGATCTTCGGCGGCCACGCGAAGGAGTGACTGGACGAAGGCGTTCCTCACGCGAAACGCTCCAGCTCTGCCAGGGCGCGCTCGTACTCCTCCCCCTTCGGAGTGCGATAATGCCAAAGCAGGTCGTCTTCCATGAACGACACACCCTTGCCTTTGATCGTATGAGCAATGACGCAGCGTGGGCGGCCGCCAACCGCGGGCCACTGCTCCGGATCCAGGAATTCCAAGAGGGCCGCGATATCGTGCCCGTCCACCTCGCGCGTCTCCCATCCGAACGCGCGCCACTTGTCGGCGAACGGCTCGAGCGGAACGACTTCGTCAACCCGCCCCAACGATTGAATCTTGTTGTAGTCCACGATTGCCGTCAGTCGACTCAGCTTCCATGCGGGCGCCAACAACGCCGCCTCCCACGTCGACCCCTCGTCACACTCTCCGTCGCTCAACAGGGCAAACACTCGCGATGGCGTTCTGAGCCGCGCTGCCCCGGCCGCCAGTCCGACGGCCAGCGCGAGCCCGTGGCCGAGTGCCCCGGTCGATACGTCAATGCCGGGGACACCGGTGTGCGTGACGTGTCCGTAAAGCGAGCCCCCGTCGACGTAGAATTCGTTCAATCGGTCCGCCGAGAAGAATCCGCGCAAGGCGAGCGTGGCGTAAAGACCTGCCGCCCCGTGACCCTTGCTCATCACAAATCGATCCCGCTCGGGCCACTCCGGTTCATCGGGCCGCACTCGCAGCACGGCGCCGTAGAGACAGGCGAGTGCCTCGACGCACGAGAACACCGTCCCGATGTGGGACGAGTTCCCGCGTGAGATCATCCGCAAGGAGAGCAAGCGAATCTGCTTCGAGAGCTGCCGCAGCGCCTCGACGTCAAGCCGTTCGGCCATATTCCGCCTGTGGATTCGGGGGCGTCACCAACCTACAATCTACGACGCGGCGGCAGCAGAAGGCATGCGCGACTGGACGACAGCGGCGGCCCCGGGGGGCGGGGTCGGCTGCAACGGCGCCCGGCGCTGAGCCACGGCGACCAGATCGGCTGCCGCTCCCGCGCGCTCCAGTATCGCGGCAATCCAACGCAGCGCCACGCCGCGTGACACGCCGCTCAAGAGAGTGGCGGTCACGAGCTGGAGGTCGAGGCCGAGGCTCTTATGGGCGATGTAGTGGAGCCCGAGACGGCTCTTCCATGGCCGGATGACTTGGTTATACCGCAGGTCCGGATCGGCCGCTCCGGCCAAGATCTCTCCCTCGTCCGCGAAGACGATCGACGCGAAGTCCGTGATGCCCGGCCGCACGTCGAGGAGATGCCGCTCTACGTCGGTGTACAGCCGCACGTCTCGTTCGACATTGGGGCGGGGTCCGACAAGGCTCATGTCCCCGCGCAGCACGTTCCAGAGCTGCGAGAACTCGTCGAGCTTCAGCCGACGAATGACGCGCCCGACGTTAGTGATCCTGGGATCGTCCTTGCGGGTGGAATCCACGCCGGTGCGGTCCGCGCGGACGATCATGGAGCGAAGCTTGAGCATCCGAAACGGACGCCCGCCGAGACCCACGCGGGGCGCGACGTAGAAGGGATTGTGCCGGTCCTCCAGCCAGATCAGCGTGCACACGAGCAGCAACACCGGCGACAGCGCGATCAACCCAAGCGCGCTCACCGTGACATCCAGGACGCGTTTGAGCCACGCATACCGCGCGATCCGCTGTGGCGCTTGGACGCTGAGTCCCATCACATCACCGTGCGTAGAACCCTACGATGTGTTCGCATACGTAATCGACCTCGTCGTCCGTGAGTGAGGTGTTCATGGGGAGCATGATCGAGCGTGCCAGAATCGCCTCCGTGCGCGGGAGGCGTTGTCCGATCCGGAGGGCCGGAAACTGGTGGACGCCCTTGCCGCCCCACTGGAGCAGCGTACCGACGCCGCGCTCCCCGAGGAACGCACGCAGGTCATCCCGCCGCTCAGCTTCGATCTCGTAGTTCTGAAACACGTCGAAGTGCTTGTCCCCTGGCGGAACGTCCGGCGGGGGAGGCAGCACCAGCTCACGGAGCCCCGCGAGGTTGCGGTCATAGCGTAGGGCCAGCTCGCGACGGCGCGTGATTTCTTCATCGACGTGTGCCAGTTTCACCCGCAGGACGGCCGCCTGCAGGTTATCGAGGCGGCTGTTGCGGCCCCACCGGACGACCTCGCCCGTCTGCTGGTTCCGCCCGTGGTCACGGAACTCGCGGAGCAGCTGCGCCGCGCCTTCATCGTCCGTGATCACGGCGCCTCCATCCCCCAGGCAACCCACCGTCTTGGCGGGATAGAAGCTGAAGACCCCGGCGACGCCGAACGTGCCAGCCATACGCCCGCAGAAGCGTGACCCCAGCCCCTGGGCACTGTCTTCGACGATGACCAATCCGTGCCGCGTGGCCACGCCCTCGACGGAGTCCATGTCGGCCGTGCGCCCGTTGAGCTGCGTAGGCATGATCGCCCGGGTACGCTCCGCCACGCGGTGCGCGAGATCCCCAGGATCGAGGAGGTGATCGGATCCGATCTCGGCGAATACGGGCGTGGCTCCAACCGCGACTACGGCGGCTGCGGTCGCCACGAACGTATGGGACGCGAGCAGCACCTCATCTCCCGGCCCCACGCCGGCAACGCGGAGATTGAGCTCGAGCCCATCCGTGGCGTTGCCCACTCCGACCGCCCAGCGCACGCCACAAAACGCGGCCAATTCCTCCTCAAAGGCCTGCAGGTCCGCCTGCAGAATGTAGGCGCCACCTCGGGCCGCGCTGAGAAGCGCGCGCTCCAGCTCCGACCCGTGCTGCGCGAAAACGTGAGGGTATCTGAAGAACGGGACCTTCATCATATGGGAGAAAAGGCCCAACGTGCTACCGCCACCGCGTGTCTATTCAGCCGTTGCCCGCAGCAGCGGACGCCGACGGAACGTGCGGCTGCGAACTGCGTTCGCTGCGCGATCCTGGCCGCGACGACCGGGGACCGGCCAGCCGGGCGTGCTGACCGTTTGTCAGCCCCACCGTCTCCTGCAACAGCTGGTGCAGCAGGAGACGGTCGTCCTTCTCGACCAGGTCGCGGATAATCGGGATCAGGTCTCGCGACCCACTCGCCGGCGCCCCAACGTCGCCCAACATGATCTGCGGATGGCTGCTCGGCTTCGCGTTCGCCGAATCCCACCATAGCTCCTCGTGCAGCTTCTCGCCGGGCCGGAGTCCTGTTTCGACAATTTCGATGTCCGCACCGGGCCGCAGTCCGCTGAGGCGGATGAGCCGCTCCGCCAGATCCCAAATGCGCACCGGCGTCCCCATGTCGAGCAACGCTACCTTGCCCGCGGACTCGGGCAGCGCCACCGACTGCAGCACAAGCCGCGCCGCCTCGGGCGTCGTCATGAAGTAGCGTGTGGCATCACGGCTCGTCACCGTCACCGGCCCGCCCACCGCTATCTGGCGCTGGAACAACGGCACCACGCTGCCATTCGAGCCGAGCACGTTGCCGAACCGCACGATCACGCCCTTCATGCCATTCTCGCGGGTCTCCTCCGCCACGAGCAATTCGGCGAACCGCTTCGTCGCCCCCATCACGCTCGAGGGCCGCACCGCTTTGTCGGTCGAGATCAGGACGAACTTGCCGGCGTGCGCCGCATGAGCCGCCTCCAATGTCGTCCAGGTCCCCAAGATGTTGTTCTCGACCGCCTCGGCGAGATGGAACTCCATCAGCGGAACGTGCTTGAACGCCGCCGCGTGGAATACGTGCGTCGGCTGTACTTCCTTCATGATGCGCGTCATGCGCCGCTGGTCCCGCACGTCTTGAATGATGTCCACCAGCGGGGCCTTCGGCTCCCGACGCGACAACTCCTCACACAGGAAGAACAGATCGTTCTCGTTGCGGTCGATGAGATAGAGCATCTCCGGCTCGAGTTTCACGAGCTGGCGCACCAGCTCCGAGCCGATGGAGCCGGCCGCTCCCGTGATCACGATGCGCGCGCCGCGGAACTCGGCGCGCAGCTCCCCGAGCCACAGATCCACCTGCGGCCGGCCGAGCAGATCGCTCGGCTGCACGTCGCGCATGGTGCTCGGACCCGAACGGCCGCTCAACACATCTTCTGGATCGGGCGCGATCCGGAACGGCAGTCGCGTGGCGACGCAGGCATCGACCACGCGGCCGATCTGGTCGCCCGTCGCCGACGGGATCGCAATCACGATCTCGTCGGCGCTGTACTTCCGCACGATCTCCGCCAGCTGCGCCACCGACCCGCTGACAGGCACGCCGTGTAGCCGGCTGCCGTGCTTGTTGGGATCATCGTCCGCCACGGCGACAGGTTCCATGAGCAGCTTCGGGCTCCACAGCATGCTCTTGATCAGCGCCGCGCCCGACTCTCCCGCCCCCACCACCACCGCCCGCCGCCGTGCGCTGCCGTTCCCGATCGTGACGCGCCGCTCCCATTCGTGCAGCGAGCGAACGGCGAGCCGCGCCCCATCCGACAACAGCAGGTAGATCATCGTGTCCGCGCCGACCAGCCGCAAATTGGCCGCGACGAGATCCAGCCAGGAGAGAATTGCGAACGCGAGCGCGCCCGCGAGTAGCGCGGCGCGCGCGATGATCGCCGCATCGCGCACGCCGACGTAGCGCCAGCGGCCCGCGAACGAGCCCGTCGCAACGCCGACCGTCAGCTTGCTGCCGATGAGCACGAGTACGGCGACGATCAGCTCCGGGCGCCACCGCCAGTACTCGCCCGAGTAAATAATCGCGGTCGCCGCGAGGGCCGACGCGAGCGCGAGCCCCAGCTCGGCACCCGCGAGCATCACCCCACGCCACAGGCGGTGGGCGGCGAGTTTGTCGACGGTTCGGGACACGCTGATGAAAGGCGCGCGCAGCGCCGGGCTCGCGTGCGGATGCGCGGCACGGGACGAACCATTCGCGCGTGGGCCGGAAGGGTCTAGGCGGATTTCGCTGGGCAACGGCTCCACCGCGCTCCGTTCTCTCCGGAGAAACTGCTGATGTGTGATGTGGAAAGCTCTTGTGCTTCCACGACTTCCCCCGCCCCGAACAAAAAGCGACGCCTTGACACTCCTCGATTTATGTAATGGCCAAGGGCAGGCGAATATGTCGCCAACCGAAACCCTTCGCTAGATCCT
>Ga0184638_1000038_pt1 | contig 28930 bp, 27 predicted proteins | sample PLM31_50_b2_FD_133141 | JGI IMG/M metagenome (GOLD analysis project Ga0184638, IMG submission 133141) | Groundwater sediment microbial communities from an aquifer in East River, Colorado, USA - PLM3-1_50_b2 | ecosystem: Environmental > Terrestrial > Soil > Riparian zone | place: USA: East River... | reverse complement strand
TGCTCTGCGCAAAGACGAATCCCTTCCCGAGAAGGCGCGCAAGCTGCTGAGCTTCACCGACAACCGTCAGGACGCCTCGCTCCAGGCCGGGCATTTCAACGACTTCGTAGAGGTGAGCTTGCTCCGATCGGCGCTCTATCAAGCCACGCTGAAGACGGGCCAGGAGGGCATGAGCTACGACGAGCTCGCCCAGCGGGTATTCGATGCGCTCGATCTACCGCTCGCCCTGTTCGCCAGCGACGACCAGGTGAAATACGCGGCCCTTGAGGAGACCCAGCGGGCGATGCGCAACGTGCTCGGGTACCGGATCTATCGGGACCTCGAGCGCGGATGGCGGGTGACCTCCCCCAACCTCGAGCAGGTCGGCCTGCTCCGCATCGATTATGTCTCCCTGAAGGAACTCTGCGCCGATGAGCACGAGTGGGTCGCGAAGCACCCAGCGCTCGCGACGGCGTCGGCGGACACCAGGGAACACGTGGGCAGAGTGCTGCTCGATCACATGCGGCGTGAGCTCTGTATCAAGGTCAACTACCTCCAGTCGGAGTTCCACGAGCGCATGAAGCAGCAATCGAGCGTCGTGCTCAGGTCCCCGTGGGCGATCGACGAGAACGAAGAACTTCGCACGGCGCGCTCGCTGGTCCCGCGCTCATCGCGTCCGAAGGACTACGGGGGCAACGTCTTCGTGTCCGGCCGGAGTGGCTTCGGCCAGTTCCTCCGCCGGCACAACACCTTCCCGGACCATCAACACAAGATCTCGCTGGACGAAACGCAGACGCTTATCCGGGATCTGCTCGAGGTCCTGCGCGTGGCTGGCCTCGTGGAGGTGGTGCGGCCACCACAAGACGACGACGATGTCCCTGCCTACCAGCTTCCCGCTTCCGCCCTGCGCTGGCTGGCTGGAGACGGCAAGAGCGGCTACCACGACGTGATCCGGGTGCCCCGCGCTTCTGCCGAAGGACCGAGGGCCAATCCCTTCTTCAGCGAGTACTACCGGACCATCGCGGATGACGCGAAGGGGGTGGAAGCGCGGGAGCACACCGCACAGGTGCCGGCCGAGATCCGACAGGATCGCGAGGCCGCGTTCCGGGCCGGCTCGCTCCCTATCCTCTTCTGCTCGCCGACCATGGAGCTCGGGGTGGATATCGCCGAGCTCAACACAGTGAACATGCGAAACGTCCCGCCCACGCCGGCTAACTACGCGCAGCGGAGCGGCCGGGCGGGCCGGAGCGGCCAGCCGGCGCTGGTCTTCACCTACTGCGCCACCGGCAGCCCGCACGACCAGTACTTCTTCCGGCGGCCCCAAGTAATGGTCTCTGGTCAGGTCGCTCCGCCCCGCGTGGATCTCGGGAACGAAGACCTCGTCCGCTCACATGTCCATGCCGTATGGGTAGCAGAGATCAGCCTCAACCTCGGCCGCACTCTCAAGGATGTGCTGGATCTATCGGGCGACCAGCCGTCGCTCGAGATCCTCCCGGCCGTGCGGGACCATCTCGGAAACGAGGCAGCGACCCACCGGGCCCGGGAGCGTGCGGCCCGGATCCTAGGCACCATCGAATCCGACCTCCGGGATACCGACTGGTACACCGACGAGTGGCTGGACAACGTCCTCAAGTCAGCCCCCCTGGCCTTCGATCAGGCGTGCGACCGGTGGCGAGGGCTGTACCGCGCGGCGCTTGCGCAGAGCACGGCGCAGACCAAGGTCATCCAGGATGCCTCCCGGCCGGCGAGGGACAAGGATCAGGCAAAGCGGCTCCGCCGTGAGGCCGAGTCGCAGCTGGACCTCCTCACCGCCGAGGACATCCTGCTCATGCAGTCGGACTTCTACAGCTACCGGTACTTCGCGAGCGAGGGCTTCCTGCCCGGCTACAGCTTCCCCCGGCTTCCGCTCTCCGCCTACATTCCGGGCCGCCAGATCAGGGGCGGCCGCGACGAGTTCTTGTCCCGGCCCCGGTTCCTGGCCATCTCAGAGTTCGGGCCGCGGAGCTTCGTTTACCACGAGGGATCCCGATACATCATCAACAAGGTGATCCTCCCGGTTTCCGAGGACGCCGACGAACCAGTGGCAACGCAACGGGCAAAGCAGTGCGGATCTTGCGGGTACCTGCACCCGCTCGCCGATCCCGCGGGCCCCGACCTCTGCGAGCGCTGCTCGGCCCCCTTGGACGGCGCCATCGACGATCTGTTCCGGCTGCAGAACGTCTCGGCCAGGCGCCGTGACCGCATCACCTCCGACGAGGAGGAGCGGATGCGCCAGGGCTTCGAGATCCGTAGTGGCATCCGGTTCGTCGAGCATGGAGGGCAGCCCTCGTCGAGGGTGGCGGAGGTGGCGACACCTGACGGACGGACTCTTTTCAGACTCACCTATGGACCCAGCGCGACGATCTGGCGGATCAACATGGGCTGGCGACGGAGCGTCCGACAGGGCCGCCAGGGCTTCCAACTCGACGTCGAACGCGGGTATTGGGCCAAGAGCGACGTCCCGGGCGACGAGGTCGACGACCCGATGAGCCCTCGGACCCGCCGGGTGGTTCCGTACGTCGAGGACCACAAGAACCTCCTCCTCGTCGAGCCAATTCAGCCTCAGAGCCTTGGACAGATGGCATCCCTGCAGGCGGCGCTGAAGAACGGGATCGAGGTCCGCTTCCAGCTCGAGGACAACGAGCTCGCGGCCGAGCCTCTGCCCGATCAGGACGACCGGAAGCTGATTCTCCTCTACGAGGCTGCCGAGGGCGGGGCGGGTGTGCTTCGGCAACTGCTGGACGAGCCGGAGGCACTCGCCGACGTGGCCGGGGCCGCGCTCGAGGTCTGCCACTTCGACCCAGACACCGGAGCGGATAAGGGCCAGGCCCCGACGGCGAGGGAGCGATGCGAGGCGGCATGTTACGACTGCTTGATGAGCTACAGGAACCAACTTGACCACACCGTGCTTGATCGGTTCGCGATCGCAGACGTCCTGCGCGAGCTGACAGCGGCCACCGTGGTTGCCTCGTCAACGCCGAAGAGCCGGCTAGAGTGGCTCGACGACCTCCTCGCCCTGTGCGACTCGGAGTTCGAACGGAAGTGGCTCCGGACCATCAACGTGGGGCACTACCGGCTCCCCACCTCGGCGCAGACGTTGGTCGAGTCTTGCGGAGCCCGGCCGGATTTCATCTATGCCGAACACCAGGCAGTGGTGTTCATCGACGGCCCGTACCACGACTACGAGCAGAACAAGTCGGCCGACGCTTCGATAACGACCTGCCTCGAGGATCTGGGCTACCAGGTGATCCGTTTCGGATCGGAAGAGACCTGGGCGGACCTCCTGAGCAAACATCCGGACGTCTTTGGAGACGGTCAACTGTGACGTTCGCTACCGGCTCCCTGGTTCGCACTCGCGGTCGAGAGTGGGTGGTACTTCCCGGGTCCACCGATGACCTCCTCATGGTTCGGCCGCTCGGAGGCACCGACGACGAGACGACCGGGATCCTGACATCGCTCGAAGGCGTGGCGCCGGCGACGTTCGAACTCCCGGACCCAGCGAGGATCGGGGATCATCGGTCCTGCCGGCTGCTACGTGATGCGCTGCGGCTGGGCTTTCGTTCCAGCGCCGGCCCATTCCGCTCGTTTGGCCAGATCGCCGTCGAGCCGCGGCCGTACCAGCTCGTGCCGCTGCTGGTGGCGCTCAAGCTCGAGCCCGTCCGGATGCTGATCGCTGATGACGTGGGCGTCGGCAAGACTATCGAAGCCGCGCTGGTGGCGAAGGAACTGATCGCGCAGGGCGACGCGCAGCGGCTGGCAGTCCTGGCGCCGCCTCACCTGGCGGAGCAGTGGCAGAAGGAGTTGGGCGAGAAGTTCAACCTGGACGCCGAACTGGTCCTTCCGAGCTCTGTTAGCCGCCTTGAGCGCGGATTGTCGTTCGGCATCTCGCTCTTCGACCGGTATCCGTTCACGGTCGTCTCCATCGACTTCATCAAGAGTGACCGCTACAAGGATGAGTTCGTTCGGACGTGCCCGGAGCTCGTGATCGTCGACGAGGCACATGGATGCACACTCGGCGCCGAGCGTGGTCGGCAGCGCCGCCACGAACTGGTAACCAGGCTGAGCAGCGATCCGGACCGGCACCTCATCCTCGTGACAGCGACTCCCCATAGCGGGAAGGAGGACGCGTTTCGCTCCCTACTTGGCCTGCTTGACCCATCCCTGGCTGAACTGCCCGAGGACCTCAGTGGGGCAAAGAACGCCACGCACCGAAGGACCCTGGCCCGGCACCTCATCCAGCGGCGCCGCGGCGACATCGTGCACTACCTCGGGACCGATACGCGGCTTCCGCAACGGGAGGAAGCCGAGGAGACGTATCAGCTGTCGGACGCGTACCGGCGGTTGTTCGATCGCGTCCTAGACTACGCACGCGAGACCGTTCGCGATCCAACTGGCGGCCCCAATCGCCGGCGCGTGCGCTGGTGGTCGGCGCTGGCGCTGCTGCGGTCGCTCGCTTCCAGCCCGGCGGCTGCGGCGGCGACGCTCCGCAACCGGGCACCGGCGGCGGATGCCGCCACGGAGGCCGAGGTCGACGAGATCGGACGGCGGACGATCCTCGACGTGATCGATGACGAGTCGATGGAGGGCCTGGACGTCACGCCTGGAGCCGATGCCGAACCCGAGGACGGCGCGGAGGAGCCAAAGGAGCGCCGCCGCCTCCTTGAGATGGCGCGACTCGCGGACGATCTTCGGGGCAAGGAGGACCACAAGCTCCAGAAGGCGATCTCACTCATCAAGGGCTTCGTGGCCGACGGATACCGGCCGATCCTCTTCTGTAGATTCATCGCCACTGCGGAGCACGTCGCCGAGGCTCTGCGCGCGGCACTCCCGAATAGCGTCGAAGTCTCCGCAGTGACCGGAAAGCTGCCCCACGAGGAGCGGGAGAAGCGCGTCCTCGCGCTCGCAGAGCACGATCGCCGCGTGTTGGTCGCGACAGATTGCCTCTCCGAAGGGATCAACCTCCAGGACAGCTTTGACGCTGTGATGCACTACGACCTGTCTTGGAGCCCAACGCGCCACGAGCAGCGAGAGGGTCGGGTCGACAGGTTCGGCCAGCCGCGAGAGGTCGTTCGGACGCTGACGTATTACGGCGTGGACAACCAGATCGACGGCATCGTGCTGGACACTTTGATTCGAAAGAGCCGCCGGATCCGCGACTCGCTGGGCGTCACGGTGCCTGTTCCAGAGGACACTGACTCGGTGATGCAGGCGATCTTTGAAGGCCTGCTCCTGCGGGAGCGGAGCGGTGGCATCGCCGAGCGCCTACCCGGGTTCGACGAGTTCTTCCGCCCGAAGCGTGAGGAGCTCCATGCGGAATGGGACCGGGCCGCCGAGCGGGAGAAGCGTTCGCGGACGATGTTCGCTCAGGAGTCGCTGAAGCCCGACGAGGTGGCGAAGGAGCTCGAGGAGGTCCGTTCCGCGATCGGGTCCGGGGCGGATGTCCGGCGGTTCGTCGCGGATGCCCTTACCGCACTCGGTGCAACCGTCGCCGGGTGGAACGGAATGGTGCAGATCGATCTGGCGGGAACCCCGTCGGCACTCCGTGACGCCATCGGCGCCGAGGGGAAGATCACCGCGACCTTCGAGCCTCCTGTGCCCGAGGGCGCGCGGTACCTGACCCGAACATCCTCGCTCGTCGAGAACTTGGCGACCCACGTGCTGACGACCGCGCTCGATCCGAACGCCGACGCGATCGCGACGAGGGCGGGCGTCATCCGGACTGACGCCGTCACGACACGTACGACCCTCCTGCTCCTCCGGTTCCGCTTCGACGTGAGGACGCATGGCAAAAGCGAGGAGAGCGTTCAGCTTGCGGAGGCCGCTGGACTCCTGGCGTTTGAAGGCGCCGCCCAGGAGGCGCAATGGCTCGAGGCAACAGAAGCTGAGGCACTCCTGTCAGCTGAGCCTGCCGGAAACGTTGGCCCCTCCCAAGCGCGTGATCTTCTGGGCCAGGTCGTGGATGCGATCGACGACCTGATGCCGAGGATCGAGGAGGAATCTCGGCTCCGTGCAGGGGACCTGCTGACATCCCATCAGCGTGTGCGGGCGGCTGCGAAAGCTACCGGCATGAAGACGATGGTCGAGCCAAAGTCTCCGGTCGACATCCTTGGCATGTACGTGTTCATCCCTCAACCGAGACCTTGATCAGATGCCCCGGCGAGCCGCGAACCCGTTCACCACGGTCCGCTCGGAAGGAGCCTTGCTCCCGCCGGAACTCCTCCAGCGCATCTCCGATGGTGACCGAACGCTCGGCGGGTTGAACCCCACCGACTACCACCTCGGTCCCACCGAACGGATCGGCGAGGCCATCAGCCGTTCGTGGAACCGTCTGGTCGGCCTCTGGGCGTCGTTCTCCCCGACCCTGGAGGAGCTCGAGGGGCACCCGGAGCCCGGTACCACCCCCACCAGGGAGCGATGGCTCCTCCCACTGTTCTCCGAGCTCGGCTTCGGACGCCTCCAGTCCGCCAAGGCCGAGGAGGTCGACGGCAAGACCTACCCGGTCTCTCATCGCTCGAACGAAGGGATCCCGATCCACCTCGTAGGAGCGGGCGTTGACCCCGACGTCCGCACCGCGGGCATCGCCGGCGCGGCAAAGATGAGTCCCCACGGGTTGGTCCAGGAGCTCCTGAACCGAACCGAGGCGCTGTGGGGGATCGTCTCGAACGGTCGGCGCCTGCGGCTTCTCAGGGACAACGCGAGCCTCACCCGCCAGGCCTACCTGGAGTTCGACCTCGAGGCGATGATGGCCGGGGAGGTCTACGCGGACTTCGCCCTGCTGTGGCTCACCTGCCACCAGTCGCGGTTCGAGGCCGAGCGCCCCGCCGAGTGCTGGCTGGAGCGCTGGAACGAGGAGTCCCGCAAGCAGGGCACTCGGGTCCGCGAGGCCTTGCGCGGAGGGGTGGAGGAGGCGCTGAAGTCCCTCGGCGCTGGGTTCCTCGCCCACCCATCGAACGCCGGGGTCCGCGAGCGCCTCCGAATAGGTGCGCTCGATACCCACGACTACTACCGGGAGCTCCTGCGCCTGGTCTACCGGTTGATCTTCCTGTTCGTGGCCGAGGACCGGGACCTGCTCCATCCCCCCGGAACCCCCGAGGAGGCCCGGAACGCTTACGCGAACTTCTACTCCACCGCTCGGCTCCGGAGCCTCGCCGAGCGCCGCCGGGGCACCAAGCACCCGGACCTCTACGAAGGCCTGAAGGTCGTGATCGCCTCCCTGGGCAACGACGAAGGCTGCCCCTCACTCGGTCTCCCTGCCCTCGGGGGGTTCCTGTTCTCGAGCGGCGCCTGCCCGGACCTCGACCGGGCCTCGATCGCCAACGTCGAGCTGCTCGGGGCGCTCCGCGCGCTGGCGTTCACCACCGAGGGGAAGGTCCTTCGGCCAGTGGATTACCGCAACATGGGCTCGGAGGAGCTGGGCTCGATCTACGAGTCGCTGCTGGAGCTGCATCCCGAGATCGACGCCGGGGCGGCTGCCTTCTCCCTGGCCACCGCTGCCGGCAACGAGCGCAAGACCACCGGGAGCTACTACACTCCCACGCCGCTGATCTCCGCACTCCTCGACTCCGCCCTCGACCCGGTACTCGCCGCGGCCGCCTCCAAGCCCGACCCGGAAGCCGCGATCTTGGACCTAAAGGTCCTCGACCCCGCCTGCGGCTCCGGGCACTTCCTGGTCGCCGCGGCCCACCGGATCGCTCGGAAGCTGGCCGCGGTCCGCACCGGTGAGGACGAGCCCTCCCCACAGCCCTACCGCAAGGCGCTTCGCGACGTGATCTCCCGCTGCGTCTACGGGGTCGACGTCAACCCGATGGCCGTCGAGCTCTGCAAGGTCTCGCTGTGGATGGAGGCCGTCGAGCCCGGCAAGCCCCTGTCGTTCCTGGACCACCACGTCCTCCGCGGGAACTCGCTCCTCGGGACCACCCCGAAGCTCCTGGAGGAGGGCATCCCCGACGAGGCTTTCACCGCCCTGGAGGGCGACGATCGCAAGGTAGTCTCCGAGCTCAAGAGGAGGAACCGCGAGGAGCGCAAGGGCCAGCAAGTCTTCGACCTGGGACCCTCGCCGGCGGACCTAGTCCGGCCGATCGCGCAGGCGATGGACGCCCTCGAGCACCTCCCCGCCGACTCTGCCCACGACCTGCACGAGAAGGAGCAGCTCTGGTCCCGAATCGAGCAATCGAAGGAGGCCGCCCACGCCAAGCTCATCGCCGACGCCTGGTGCGCGGCCTTCGTGATCCCCAAGGAGAAGGGCGCGCCGGTCCTGACCGAGGGGGTGCTGCAGTTGCTCACCACAGACCCCAAGGGTGGAGACCCGGCTCTACACGAGGAGATCGCCACGCTCGCCTCCCGCTACCGGTTCCTGCACCCCCACCTCGCCTTCCCCGGTGTGTTCCGCATCACGGCCGACAGCCCCGAGCGCCCCGAGAGCGGCTGGAGCGGTGGCTTCGACGTGGTCATCGGGAACCCGCCGTGGGAGCGCGTAAAGCTGCAGGAGGGCGAGTGGTTTGGCCGACGGCGGCCAGATGTGGCCGATGCGGAAGGAGCCGCCGAGCGAAAGCGCAGAATTGCGTCCCTACGAGAGGAGGATCCAGCCCTCTTCACGGAATGGTCGAATGCGCTCCGGGAATCGGATGGAGTGACTCGCTTCCTTCGCAGCAGTGGCCGATATCCGTTGTCGGCCCGCGGAGACATCAACACCTACGTGATCTTCGCCGAGCTGATGCGTAGTTGCTTGAGTCTTGCCGGGGCCATGGGCGCGGTTCTGAAGACTGGGATTGCGCTTGATGTGACGGCCAGCTCCTTCTTCGGCGATGTTGTCAAGACTCGCACGCTGAACAGCCTCTTCGACTTCGTCAACAACGCTGGCGTCTTTCCCGCCGTGCATAGGGATGAGAACTTCTGCTTGCTGACAATCCGCGGGCCAGCCAGGCCATCTGATGAAGCTGAGTTCTTCTTTGGAGCCAGCTCGGTCGCTGATCTTGCTGATGATGAGCGCAGATTCTTGCTGAGTCCCTCTGACCTCGAGCTCATCAACCCCAACAGCGGTACGTGCCCGGTATTTCGCACGAGGCGCGACGCGGAGATTGCGAGAAAAGCCTATCGCCGGCTTCCAGTGCTCTTCAACAAAGGCGATGGCCCACCGAGTCATTGGCCTGGTCGTCTCCACAGGATGTTCGATATGACCAATGACGCCGCCCTCCTCCGTACCTCGGATCAGCTGCTTGATCGCGGTGCGGTGATGGACGGGAGCTTGTTCAGGATTGGGAGCGAAGAATGGTTGCCGGTCTACGAGGGGAAGATGGTTAGTGCCTACGATCATCGGGCCGCAAACATTCGGATCAATCCTGAGAACCGTGCGCGCCAGCAGGTGGCAGATCCGATCCCGCTTGACCAACACATCGACCCCTCCACTTGCGCCCGATCCTACCTATGGGGCCCTGCGGCGGAGGTTCGCGCGAGAGTAGGTCGAGATTTGCGCTGGGCCATTTGCGGCAAACGAGTCACCGCAGCCACAAACCAAAGGACGATGGTTGCTTGCGTCATTCCAAGAGCCGCGATCAGCTACACGCTCTATTGGAGTGACTGTGACTCGAACGCTTCGGCTGCGGCCTGCCTACTCGCGATGTTCAACTCCTTCGCTTTCGATGTCTTTGTTAGGCAGAAGACGACTCAACCCTCGTTGCCGCTAGGTGTCATCGGGGAAACTGTCGTTATCGATGGGCAGGCATTTGGTCAGCCCGCAGCTTGGGGCCCCCACTGCCTGCTTGAAGCTTGGGTCATCCCCCGAGTGGTGGAGCTCTCCTATTGCGCGTGGGACGTGGCCGACTTTGCCAGCGACCTTGGCTGGGATGGACCACCCTTCCGCTGGGATGTCGAGCGCCGGGCCCTCATCCGCGCCGAGCTCGACGCTGCATTCTTCCACCTCTACGGCTTGAACCGGGACGAGACTGAATATGTCCTCGACACCTTCCCTATCGTGCGCAGGAACGACGAGAGGAAGTTCGGCGAGTACCGAACCAAGCGCCTGATCCTGGAGCGCTATGACGCGATGGTGCGCGCCATGGGCACAGGCGAACCGTACGAGACAGCACTGGATCCACCGCCCGCAGACCCGCAGGCCGCACACGATGAGGATCGCTCCGAAGCCTCAGGCGCGAGATGACGGCGGCGATCGCGCCCGTGCCGCTTTGGACGGCCCCGCTGCGGGAACAGACATCCGGGATCGACCACCTGGGACTTGGCTCGGTCGGCACCCAACAGATTCTCGTCCGGCTCGTTCCCGACATCTATGTACTAACGCTGCATCCGGGTTACGCGAGCTTCTACTCGTTCGTGCTCGATGAGTTCTGGCGCCGAGAGCACCTCCCGCGGACGCGTGCCTCGTGGATCAGGTTCTTCCGGTCGAAGGACCTCATCTTCTCGATCGCTGGCAGCATGTGCGAGCACGCGAGCTACATGGGTGAGTTCCGCGGCATCGTCGGCTCGGGTCGCACGAGCGGGCTGGCTGAAGCGCCTCCCGCCGGCGGGTACAGCACGGACTTCAACTACATCAAGAGCCCGCTCGGAGGGTTCGGCCTCTATTACCGGGCGCCATTCGTGGAGCTGGGCCTGATCTATCCAGCCATCGCCAACGGCTACCAGGTCGACCTACCAACGGAACGAGGTCAGGAGCTGGCCACTTCGTTCCGCGAACGAATTGCCGAGACGGAGTACCACAGGACGTACTTCGACGCCGACCACGTGCCGTCTGAAGCGGTTCGTGAATACGGCGAAGCGGCCTGCCTCTGTAAGTTGCCCGTGGGCAGCGACCGCGATCAGGTCCGAGATATCTACTTGCACGGCGGGCCGCCTCCCATGAGTGCGTCGCGCCGGGCATCGCTACGCATGGTCCTCGACATCGCTGCACAGACGTCCGACTTGGCGCTCGACGAGTCGAGGTATCGCCAGCTGATCTACTTCCGTGAGTGCGAGGGAAGCGGGAAGTTCAAGCCCAGCATGGGCGAGACCACACCCGATCGCCAGCCGGAGACCCTCGCCGTTTGGCGGCGCTGGCGGCTGTACCAAGCGCGAGAGTTCTATGCGTACGCGCTGGATGGGCTCTGGCGCTGGCTGGTCGAATGGGGTCTGGAGCGTGACGGCGATGTGCAGCCCGTTCCCTTGGACGAGGCGATCGCTGCCCTAAGGGCGTCGATCGATGGAGCCGCGCTTGACGACTGGGTGCATGAGGATCCAGCGTTCTCGCAGACAACCAAGGCACATGCGGCGAGTCGGCTTCTGTCACGGGCTGCGGGGGAAGTGGACATGGCACCGGTGGAGGATCCAGGCTGGCCGGATCGCTCCTACTCGATCGATGCCGGCTTGACGGAGTGGCGGCTTTACCTGGCGACCGATCGTGGAGCGGCTTCGCCAGGCGTACTGACCACGGGCTCTATCGCACTCTTGCATTTGATTGCCGGGCGCTTCGCGCACCCGGCAGTGATGGCGCGAGAGGAGTGGAGCTTTGCCCATCTGGGGGGCGTCGGCCGGTTGAGCCTCCACGGGTTCGTGACTTCCATTCAGCGACGCTTCGACCGGGGCGATTCGGTCGGCGATATAGCCGAGTGGCTCCTGCGCGACTATGTCATCGCGCAGCATCTCCGAGTTGCTGCGGGGAAGCTTCCCTTCAATACATATCGCTTCGTCCGCGAAGGTGGTCGCCTCCGGTTCTTCGATCGAACTCGGCCGATCGGGATGAACTCCGCACGTTTTGAAGCGCTCTCCTACATGATGTCGGACCTGGACTTCGTGGAACCGCTGCATCTCACGAGCCACGCGTTGACCCCAGACGGCGAGACGTTCCTGGCGCGCGGCGACTGGACTGCTTGAGGCCAGATGAGCGAGCAGACTCCGAGTCGGCTGAACCTCGCAAACGAGATCCGGGGAGCTTGGGATCACTCCATCGTGATGACGTACACGGCGGAGCTGGACTTCTTCGAGAGGGCAATCCTCCCTCTGCTGTCATCCACTCGGGGAAGGTTGATCTTCGTGGATGCCCCCCACCTGCTGGAATCGCAGGCGCGCGCCGCCCGAGAGCGACAGGTCCGTGCGCTGAACCGCACCTACCTGACCGCCGGCATCTCCATGGCCAGGGCTGCCCACGCCAAGATCATCCTGCTGGTGGCAGCTGATCGGGGGAGGCTCCTGATCGGGTCGGCCAACATGGGTCTAATGGGCTGGGCATCGGTCGGGGAGCTCTTCACGAGATACGACTTCACCGACACCGACGATACGCAGCTCGACGCTTTCCTGAGCGTGCGCGCTCTGCTCGATCGGCTTGTCCGAGATGGCTTCGTGGACGCTTTCGCGGGCGATTACCTCGATCGCATCTGGCAGGCAACTCCCTGGCTGGTGCCGAATGGCCCCGATGGCGTGGCGAGTCCCGTGCGGAGCTCCCTATCACGGCCCTTGGCCGATCAGCTCGTGGAACAGGTCGCATCTTTGGGGTCAGAAGTCGATGAGCTCATCATGCTGGCCCCGTTTCACGATGCGAGCTGCGACGCGCTGGATTACTTGATGCGCTCCCTGAGGCCCAAGAAGGCGCGTCTGCTCGTGCAGCCGCTCCAGACGAGCGCGAGGACCAGTGCGCTTCGGACGATCCTGGAACGCCATCGGAACCTCGTCCTTCAGCCCTTCGACCCGAAGGGAGGATTCGAGTACGTCCATGCAAAGTTGCTGATCGCCATCGTCGGGGACAGAGCCGCCTGCCTCCAAGGCTCTGCGAACCTGTCCCGGCCTGCGCTCCTCAAGACCGTGCCCGACGGCAATCTGGAGGTGTCGAACCTGTTGGTTGGCAGCGCGATGACGTTCAAGGCGCTCCTCCGCGAGCTGGAGCTCGGGCAGACCACGCGAGTTGCGGAGGAGATCAGCGTCAGCTTTGCCAGTCATGTGGTGCCTGATCCCGGCGGATCTCAGAGCCTTCAGGTCCTCGAAGTCCGATGGGAGGGAGCGACGCTGGTCCTTCGCTTCGTCGGGTCCTTCGGCGCCCAGCCGCGTAAGCAGCTACTGATACTGGTTGGACGGGAGCAACTCGTGTGCCGCGTTGTCAGCTGGGAGTCAGGCGAGGGAGCTCAAGCGGTCCATTCAGTACGACTGGAGTTGCCGACTGGTGCTGACTCGTACTTCGCCCGAGCAGTCGCAGTGATGATCCTCGCGGATGATCCGGAGTCAGCTGCTGGCGCTTCGGAATCCGACTTCTCGAACCCCCTCTTTTGCGTGAACCAGCCGGCGCTCTTGCATCAGCTCGGCGGCTCGTCGGCCGCGAAGAGGTTCGCAGATGTTGGACTCCTCGATATCGCTGACGACGGCGACCTCGAGGAGCTGTTGCGGGCGCTTCAGGGGAGCATGGTATTCGACAAGAGGACCCTCCTCGATGCGACTGGCTCGTTGGATGCCGCGACGTCGGACGACATCTCCGACGAGGACATGCTGGTCGCCTACGAGGATGTCGACTACGAGGCGCTCCGTCAGAATCCACGGCTGCGCCAGTATGCCGTGGCCCTACGGCTTGGCATGGAGGCTGCTCCCATCCTCTCCGACATCCAACTGGCATTGCGCTCAATCACGGACGCGTTCAACGAGGTGGTCGGTTACTCTTCGGCCGCTCGCCCTGCTCAAACAGCAGTACCAGAGTGGATGCATGAGGGCGAGGAGGCCGTTCTCGAGGAGAACATCCAGCCCGAGCCGGAAGACTCAAGCTCAGTCGCCGAGGAGGAGGTCGAGGAGGAGACCGAGGAAGAGCTGCAGCGAAGGTGGAGCTCCGAAGCGAGGATGAGGGTTCATTGGCGAAACTTCATCAAGCGCTTCCTCGCAGGGATGTCCAGCAAAGCGTGGCGAGAGCTTGCTGGCGATGCCGTGATTGCCGGGAACTACCTGATCTTCTCTCACGTCATGGAGCGGATTCATCGCCAGAAGTGGATCGATCTGTCCTTCCTTGAGCTCCTGCTGCGGTGCCAGGCAGCGACGCATGCTTTCGTATGGGGCCCCGGCGGGGATGCGTGGCTCGATCAACTGGCCGAAGAGGAACGGAAGCTCGTGTTGGGGTCGTTCGCCGACCAGCACGTCGCCTGTCGGCTGATCGTCGATCTGGCCGCTGCGGGCAACCTTACTCGCGAGGAGCGATTCGGCGAGGTGCTGTCGGCCGGCCGGATCGCGTTCCGAGACGTAGGAAGGACTGTTATGTCTCATGCCGCGTGGTCAGCGCTCGCCGATCCACCGAACTTGATGACGACGGCCTCGGCACTCGCGCGCGACCTGACTGTCGGCAGCGACTACGCGTGCTGGCTGGACCCGCCGTCCCACGAGGAGCTGCTCGAGGACTTGCGATGGCTCTTGGACTTTTGGTCGGAGGCGGAGGTCGTACGCATCTTGACAGATGGCCTTGGCATCCCGGCTCACTCCGGCGCCATCTCGAACGTCGCCTTAGGACAGGGTCCGTTGGGACTGATTGCCCGGGAGTTCCGGGTTGACGGCAAAGTGCTTGTAGGCCGCGCGTTCCCGCTCGATGAACTCCTTCCCGTCATCGCGCTATGGGCCCGGGTCATGCCCGACCAGAATCTCCGGCTCGCCCTGGGCCGATCTCGATTGCTACATCGTTCGGGCACACGAGCCGTTCTGTGGTCGCCAACGCTGGCTGAGGATGGGATCGAGGTTGAGGCGCTTGCACCGCCAAGGATGCCGTGGGACCCGGCTCTTGAATCGCTCGAGGCGTCGGTCGAGTTGGCCACCGCGATCGGGTAGACGGAGCTTCCCCTAGCCGAGGTCGGGGGCGCGAACCACGACGGGTGCCTGGCTCAACAGATCCATGTCTGTGGAGAGCCCCGCTCTCAATACGGCCGCCCCCGCAAGGCTGAACACGACGGGTGCGGTCACGTCGCTTCTCACCGCGCCCTCCTGGAACCGCTGGAGGAACTCGCGGGCCGCTGCACGAGCGTCATCGACGTGCGGATCGGTCGATGCCCGGTCCTTCGCGGCACCCGACACGAACGCTTCCCATAGCAGGAGATCTAGGTCGCCGAGGATCCACGCAGCCGAGTCCAACCCCACGCGAAGAGGGCGAGCCCCGATCAGCTGGCCGAGTGCGTTCAAGACCCAGGCGACCTGCTGGGCGGCGTAGGCCGTCACGGCTGCGCCCGCCCCTGCAGACCAGGGGCGGTTCCTACCGCCATCGCGTGCTCGCCCCAAGTCTGCGGCTGTCGCCGGTAGGGGGACGAACAGCGGCGCCTCGAAGCCCAGGGCGACCGATCGGTCCGCGAGCAGATCCTCGGCTAGCAATTGCACCAAGTCCTCGATCAGCCGACCTTCACCAGCTCCCGGCATCCTCAGAAGTCCGGTCGCCGGACCTGATGATGCGGCACCAGCCGAGCTTGGCGCGGCTGCCCACATCTACCGTGGCGATGACGATCGTCCTACGCGGCATGCTCCCTCCCATAAAGTCCGGTGGTCTCAGACCACTTTGCGGATCCCCAGGCCGACTCGCGCTTTCGCCGCATCGTCATGCGCTGGCCCTCGACAAGGAATCGAGCACCTCAAGGATGCGCTGAGGCAGCTCTTCCTTGCCGAACCGGTGCTTCCTCCACTGGTTCTCTTCACCTCGCAAGGTGGTAGCGAACCTGAGCCCGGCGCCCTGGCGGGAGTTCCCTCCTCGCTCTGCTAGCTCGCCGCTCGGGACGAGCCATACGGGCCCGTAGTCGGCGGCGGCCTCGTCGTAGACGACGAACAGGAGGTATAGGTCCGACCGGGGCGCGAACGTCCGCTTCAATACATCGGCCAAGAACTTCCCCTGCTGCACCACGCGTGCCCCTCTGCTTCGACCCTTGATCTGGACAGCGAGAGTCGCTGGGCGATCGGCCCGATTGAACACGAGATCGACACCCTCGTCGTCCACGAGTGGCGTGGACACGTTGAGGCGCCCCCCACTCATGAGGATGCAACTCGCCGCGACGAGGTACTCGAGAGCCTTGCCAATGCGAGGCTGGCCGCCTGAAGAGATTTCGTCCGCCATGGGCCCGCATGATATGCGACTACATCAGCCGCCTTAGCCCCAAGTTCGCTAGCCGGTACTCCATTGCCTGCAGACTCACGTCGAACTCATCGGCCAGGTCCTGAACCAGATCGTCGCCTCGGACCTCGCGAGCCCTGCCAGTTCTTCGGGTCGCCGCTCGCATGACCCAGTCTCTGGGCATTAGAAGCTCTGCAGCGAATCTGTTGGCTTCGATCTCTTGTTGGTCCGTGGCGGTGCTCGATCGCTGGTCCCGGAAGTCCATCCGGACAACATGATCGAGTATCACCGGCCGCCCCGGATGAAGTTCAAGATGCCCCAGTTCGTGCGCGATAGAGAACCGTTGCCTGACAGCCGCATGAGCTGAGTTGATCCCTATCACCCGACGCTCGCCATCCCGGTACAACATCCCGGAGATGTTGCCCTGGAAGGGCTGGAAGACCAGCGCCACGCCGCTCTTGCGGACTAAGCGTTCGACCGGAGTCGGTGGTCCGTTGATGCCAGCTGCCAGCAACAGAGTGCGAGCAGCATCCTCAGGCTTGGCCATGTGGTCCCTCCTCGGTAGCCGCGCCGATGACCTCTCTAACCCACTGCTCTTCTTCATCCTTGGTCGTTCGACCCAGCCTCCGATCGATCTCGGAAGCACTTGCAGGCGTCTTGGAATCTGGAAGAAGTTCTTGAGGAGAGATTCCGACTGCAGCAGCGAGGACGTAGACCATGTGGGCAAGAACTCGCTGACGGCCACTCTCGATGTTCGAGATGGAAGTTCTACTGAGTGATGCTCGATCCGCCAGCGCCTCCTGGCTGAGGCCCGCCTTCACCCGCGCTTCACGGAGTCGAGCACCGAGGCCCGAGTAGAACCAGGGTGCTTGGAGGCTCACGCCCTCAACCCTAGCTGACGGGTGCCAGCGTCGCAAACACGTTTGTGCAACTGACTCACGTTGGCATGGTTGACACGGTCAGGCCGGCTGTGGCATCGTGGCTGGGGAAGATCGTTGGATCGACGGGCTGAGCTCCTCAAGGAGGAGATCGATGGTCAGGGTCACTGCCGTACATCTCGAAGGCGGCCACCGCCGCGAGCACATCGCGTCTGTCCAATGGGTGAATCCACAGAGGAACGATCACGGGCAGAGCACTCGGGCGGAGATGGTCACGTGGCTACGCCAGCCGGGTAGCGCGATCGTGAGCGATACGAACAGGACCGTCGACGTCGGGGTGGTGGACGCTACTCCACCCTGCATACGGACCTATGCCGACGGAGTCTGGACCGACAACCTGCTTGCCCTTCCTCGGTACTAGCGGCGGCGCTTGGAGAGACGAAGGAGGTGACACGGGCACATCAGCAAGTTCTCGGGCGACCGGCGCGAAGGCTGTCACCTGTGTCCCCCGGGGCCCGCACGTGAACCCTGAACGGGTCACCACACGGAAAGGACCACACGCATGAGCACTGACCCGAACGAGAAGGACAAGGACATCACGATCATCGTTAACGGTCGGGAGAAGACCGTGACGTCCAAGGAGCTGACGTTCGACGAGGTCGTAGACCTCGCGTTCGAGGACCCCCAACGGGGACCGAACATCGTCTTCACCATCACCTACCGCCGTGGGCATGGCAACAAGGAAGGATCCTTGCTCGAGGGCCAGTCCGTGAAGGTGAAGGACGGCATGATCTTCAATGTCACGCGAACTGATAAGTCGTAGCCCTGATCTGAAGCGACTTCAGGACAAGGGATACGACGTCGAGGTGAGGGGTGGTTACCTCCTGGTCGGGCACGTTCCTTACGTGACCAGCACGAAGGAAGTCAAGTATGGCGTCCTGGTATCGAAGCTGGAGTTGTCTGGCGACGTGACGGTGAAGCCGAGCGATCATGTCGCCATGTTCGCCGGCGAGGCCCCATGCGACCAGGAGGGCCAGGCCCTGGGACGAATCCTGAACTCAAGCAACCGTCAAGTACTCGGCGACGGCATCGTCGTTGACCATGTCTTCTCCAGCAAGCCAACCGAGGGCTATGCGGACTACTACGCAAAGATGACCACCTACGTCAACATGCTGGCTGGCCCAGCCCAAGCCATCGACTCTGGGGCCACGGCGATCACGTTTCCAGTGATCGAGGCGACCGAAGACGACTCGGTCTTCAGGTACATCGATACGGCCTCCAGTCGAGCTGGAATCGGTGCGATCAACGAGAAGTTGGAACAGCGCAACCTGGCCATCGTAGGTCTCGGAGGGACCGGAGCCTACGTGTTGGACTTGGTGGCCAAGACGCCGGTAAGGGAAATCCATCTGTTCGACGGCGATCGGTTCCTGCAGCACAACGCCTTTCGGTCACCTGGCGCTCCATCTGTAGAAGAGCTGAGGGACGTACCTCAGAAGGTCGAGTACTTCCAGCAGCTCTACTCAAGGATGCATCGGCACATCATTGCTCACGACTACTACCTGAATGAGACCAACGTCGAAGACCTTCGCGGGATGGACTTCGTCTTCCTGGCGATGGACGACGGGGAGGCAAAGCAGCCTATCGTCGCCACCCTAGAGGAGTATGACGTTCCGTTCATCGACGTCGGAATTGGCGTCTATGAATCTGGGGGTGCCCTCGCCGGCCTGCTACGTGTGACCACGAGCACAGCAGAACAGCGCGATCATGTCCAAAAGAAGAACCGTATCCCGTTCTCAAGCGGGGACGACGAGGATGACTACTCTCAGAATATCCAGATCGCTGACTTGAACGCTCTTAACGCCGCCTTGGCGGTCGTGAAATGGAAAAAGCTCTGTGGCTTTTACCGGGACCTCGAGTTTGAACACAACAGCATCTACGAGGTGGACGGGAACCACCTGCTTAACGAGGATCAGGCGTGACGAGCTCCGTGCTCAAGCATGAGTTTGTCGAGTTCATCCCGGATCAGCTAATGGAAGGGACGGTCTACATTTCGATTCCATACGCGACAGTGGTGCATAAATGCTGCTGCGGGTGCGGCAGCGAAGTCGTTACGCCGCTCGGAGCGACCGACTGGCAGCTCGTCTTTGATGGGGAATCTATCTCCCTGATGCCTTCGATAGGAAACTGGAGCTTGCCCTGCCAATCGCACTACTGGATACGTCGGAACCGAGTGAAATGGGCTCCCAAGTGGACTCTGGCGCAGATCGAGGCGACGCGAGCCGCTGACCGAGCGGCCAAGCAGGAGTACTTTGCGGGCAGCCGCGACATCGCTCAGACTGCGCCTGCCGCTAGCAGGAGGAACATCTGGTCGAGGATCAAGGGCTGGTTCTACTAGATCCACCGCTGTGACGGTGAGGCCTAGAGGATTCCGGGTGCCCGGTACCCTCACCAGCCCGAAACGAGGTTTCCGACCCACTCCGAAGGATCCGAGAAGAGGCCGTCACGAGTTTCTGATCCGAATTCGATTAGAAGTCCCCTCAGGTCTCCTAGAGGGGACTTGAACCAAGCGTTCGAGTGTGCGCCCGGCGGACAAGGAGACCCACTCAAGCCGCCCCCCAGGTCGGACGATCCATTTCCATAGTGCTCTTCAGTGGGTCCCGCTACCTTCGCCTTAGGGTCTGGAGCGCCATTCATCCTCGTTTTCCTCCATCCAAGCGATCAGTTCCTCGGCTTCGGCTGACTTCGAGACCAACCTGACCGGGATCGAAGAACGGGGTACCTTTCGCGCAACGACGTATCAAGTGGCTGAACGCGAACAGGCTGACAGCCTCTCGCTCCTTGCCCCACCAGGCTTCGGATGCGATGTCCTCGACGAACCCCTCCAGTGAGCTTCGAATCACACGATCGAGCCCCAGCGTTCGATCCCGGCTCCGCGGCGGGACCGGCACGATCGTCTCCGGATCCACCGGCACATCATCGACTAGGTACTGTCGATACGCGAGCGGGCTCACCCACCGCGTTAGCAGACGGCCGACGACCATCTCGGCCGCCCGGTCGAGGGCCTGGTCCGGGCCGAGAGCTTCCAGCGCCCGAGCCGGCGCGCCATTTCGCAGCGGTCGCCTATGTATGGGGATACACCTCTCCGCTTGGTGGCTTGGGGCGGCCGCGCTTCTTCATGTGCGACTGGAAGAGCATCCGCTTGCGCGTCAAGGCGTCGTATCCAGCCGGGGTCATCGACGCAGTATGGATCTCCATCTCCTCGGCCTGCTCGAGTAGCTCGGCCGCCTTCGCTGAGTCGGGCGCGAGCGCACGCAGCTTCTCGGCGGTGCTCTTCAAGAGCGTCTTACCCCCTTCGAAATCCCCGTCGTCTGCCTACTTCCGCGCCTCTTCCTGCGCCCGGGCGGCCTTGAGCACCAGGACCTCCTCGAGTACCTCCATATCCGCCTTGCCGGCGGCGGCCTCGTCCGCGCTGACCATGTTCACCGTGGTCGGCAGCGTGAGCTCGTGGGCGGCGATCTCCTCGCCGACCGCCACGTAGCGCACGACGACATCCGCGACCTTCGCCACCCCCAGCTTCGCCATCTCCGGGATGTCCAGCTCGAACAGGACCCGTCGCCGCTCGTCCCCGTACGCGTCGCCGAGCTGGACCTGCACCCCGCCCGCAACCGCCACCGCCGGGTACTCGTTCAGGATGCCCACCATCTCCACCTCGGGGGAGGGGCGGATCTTGAAGCTCACGTTCTGGGCGACGAGGCTGAGGAGTCCGTCGAACTCCTGCGCGAAGATGCCCGGCGCCTCGTCGGGCGTCTCGGCGAAGTGGGCGTTGCCGCGGCCCGCGTCGGCCATGGCCGTGAGCAGCTCCTCTGCGAAGTCCGCCCCGAAGCCAATCGTTGTCGTGCCTACGCCGTTGTCGGCGGCCGCCGCTTTGGTTGCCATCTCGACAAGCGCCGGCTGATCAGTGATGCCGACGTTCGCCAGGCCGTCGGTGAGGAGCAGCACCTTGCGAGGTCCGTCGCCTTGCTCGCCCTGGAGCGACTCGACTCCCTTCAGCCATCCTCCCGAGAGGTTCGTCTGGCCACCTGGGTGGATGGAGGCGATGGCGCCGAGCGCCTGCCCGGCGTCGGCGACCGGCGCCGCAGGGGCCACGAGCTGGAAGCTGTCGTCGTAGGTGACCAGAGCCAGCTCGTCGGTGGGAGCTAGGCGGCGGACCAGGAACGCCGCGCACTCCTTCGTCGTCTCGAGCTTCGGCCCGGCCATCGACCCCGACCGGTCGATGACGAGCGCCAGGTGAAGCGGCGGCCGCGGGCGTCCTGCCGGCGCCGCCGGTGCCAGCAGCTCGAGCATGGCGTGGACCGTGCTCGGACTCCACCGCCAGCAAGTGGTGCTCCAATCTGATGCTTGCCTGCATATTCGTCGATCCTCTCCTCTGGGCTTGTCGATTCTCCTGACCGAGTATGCGGAATGTCACTGACGCGAATGACAGGCCTGTGATTGCCCACGCTGGGCGAGCTGGACGTTGTTGAAGCGGGAATGTCTACAGCCCAGCCCTTGCGCCGTACACTTCTCACATGCGATTCACGGCGATGGTCACGCACGAGGCTCCCTGGTACGTCGCGCGCTGCGTGGAAGTGGAAGTGACTAGCCAGGGGGAGACTGTCGAGGAGGCGCTGGCCAACCTCAAGGAGGCGCTCGAGCTCTACTTCGAGGACGCCGATCCTCCCGAGACCATCGAGCCTCCGATCATCGCCACCGTCGAACTCTCTGCCTGAGTGCCCGCTCTGCCGGTTGTATCAGGGTCGCAAGCCGTCAAGGCGCTGGGTCGGGCTGGGTTCACCCAGACCAGCCAGCGAGGAAGTCACGCGAAGATGCGACACCCCGACGGCCGAGTTGTGATCGTTCCGCTCCACGGCGAGCTCGCCCTGGGCACCTTGCAATCGATCCTTCGTCAGGCTGGCCTCACGCGCGAGGAGTTCGCCGGGCTTCTCTGATCGCCCGTCCAGCTCGCTCTGCGCCGGTTGGCGGACTGGAACCGGCGGGCCAGGCGGACGTGAAGCTCCTATCTCATTGACGTAATCTCATACTCGCTATATCGTGAGGGATACCGTGCCGAAGCAGAAGGACTTCCTGGATGAAGTGGTGCAGGAGAGGACCCGCTCGAATCCCGACTTTCCCGAGCTCGTGGACGCGGCTCTCGAGCGTCGCCGGTTCCTCAGGGCTCTCGCAGCCAAGCGAGAGGAGATGGGACTTTCCCAAACTGTCGTCGCGGCCCGAATGGGCACGTCTCAGTCCGCGATCGCGCGCCTGGAGGCGGGAGAGATCGACGCGAAACTCTCGACGGTCGAGCGGCTCGCGGCGGCCTTGGGCCAACGCATCTCTTGGGAACTCGGGCCCGCGGGCGAAGCCCGTCATCGGTGACGTTCCCGCGGGCTGCGGCCCGGGCGACGGTTGTCCGAGCTGGAGGCCGCATCAACCTCACGAATGTGACCGCTCTCTCCGCTGACCGACTGATCGATTTTCATCCAAAGCAGACGCCGGGAGCTGGATTGGGGCGAAGTCTCGACGGCGGCCGCTGCGATCCGACGGGTAAAGGCTCCCGTTCAGGGCTGACTGCCACGGCCTGCTCGACTGAGGGCATAACTCGTCCCTAGACTGGCTCGGCGATGACCTGGAAATGAAGCTCGCGCGAGTCTGGGTTCGCTGACCCCATGCCATCAAACGGAGGCAGGAGTTCGAGATGACAGGCACCGTTTCGATCGGCGTCATTGCACCGCATAGCGACCTGGCCATCGCCGAGGCCTGCGACGACGCGACCCGTTCCCTCGCCGCGGAGACCCAGAGCGCCATGGCTCTCATGGCCGACCGTGTCGCGGCCTCCCAGCCCGACACCCTCGTCATCGCCACGCCGCACAACGTCCACGTCTCCGGGCACATGGCCGTCCTCACTTCCTCAGAGCTTTCCGGATGGCTGGAAGAGGCAGACAACCCTCTTCCCTTGACCTGCTGCGTCGACCGCGAGCTGGCTCCGGTGACTTGCGAGGCCATGAGCTCGGCCGGCGTGCCCACCGTGTCGGTCAGCTTCGGCGGCAACGATCCGGCGGAGGCGGTCTCGCCCATGGACTGGGGCGTCCTGGTCCCGCTCTGGCACATCGCTCGCGTCCTGCCCGACGTGCCCGTCGTCGTGGTGGCGCCCGCCCGCGAGTTCGACGCTGGAATGCACATCACTGCCGGTGGGGCGATCGTCCGCGCCGCACGCGAAGGGGGTCGGCGGATCGCCTTCGTCGCCAGCGCCGACCAGGGGCACGGCCACCAGGCCGACGGTCCCTACGGCTTCCATCCGGAGTCCGCCGCCTTCGACGCTCTGGTCTGCGACATCGTCAAGCGGAACGCACTGCACGAGCTGGCCGACATCGGTGTCGAGCAAGCTGTGGCCGCCTACGTCGACTCCTGGTGGCAGATGCTGATGCTCCACGGCGCGCTCGTGGAGGATGGCTGCGACTTCGACGCCGAGCTCCTGGCCTACGAGGCGCCCACCTACTTCGGCATGCTAACGGCGGTCTTCGAGCACCGAGTGAGCTGATCGCCTTACGCCACGGCCTCCACCCGGACACGGCCCTGGTCTGTGTTTCGACGCGATGCGATGTGCTTCGGCTTGACGCAGATGAGCGGGGCCTTCTTCTCCAACTTGGGCATCACCTCGGGGCCGAGATCTCCTCGATGTCGGTGGCGCTCCCTACCATCCAGGGTTGTCGGCCCACCTCCCTCATGGGATATGGCATATGCTATCCATATGCCTATGGAGAGGACCACGATCTTGATCCCCGAGGAGCTCCGCCAGCGGCTGGCGGACGAGGCGCGTCGTCGCAAGGTCGCCCAGTCCGCCCTGATCAGGGACGCCCTGGAGCGCTATCTCGATGAGCAGACCAGTGGGCAGCCATCACTGCTCGGGGTGGCTGATGTCGAAGGGATCGATGCCCGGGACGCCAAGGCATGGGTGCGAGAGCAGTGGGGCCGCGACGAGCCGACAACATGACGCTGACACTCGATACATCCGCCTTGGTGTCGCTTGCGAATCGCCGCGACCCTGGTCACCAGCGGGCTCGCGCTGCGATGCAAGAGGATCGAGGGCCGTATGTCGTGCCGGCCGGCATCCTGGCCGAGGCCGCCTATGTGCTCCAGGCCCGGCTCGGGCCGGCCACCGTCGAGGCCTTCCTTCGGGACCTAGAGGAAGGACGGATTCTCCTGGACTGCGGTGAGGAAGACCTGTCTCGAATCCGCCAGTTGGTCGTTCGATACTCGGACATGCCACTCGGATTTTCCGATGCCGCGGTCGTGGCGTGCGCAGAGCGACGCGGCGGCGGGGTGCTCACCCTGGATCGTCGCGACTTCGATGTCTTGGCGGGCGAGATCCCGCTTCGCGTCCTACCCTGAGGCGGTCGCGTCGACCGACGTCACCGGGCCTTGGTACGTCGCGCGCCGTATCGAGGTCGAGGTTTGGCACCAGGGTTGAGATTGAGCTTCCCGCCATCTTCACTCGTTTGTGCGACTTCTCACTGACAAGGGCCGAAGACGGTGGTTCCATGGAGTCCGCTCCTCCAAGGCCGGCGTTTGCAGCCCTCCCGTGTGCTGGTCCGGCTGCCTATAACACTCGCGTTATAATCGGGGGAGTTCTTGAGGATCGTCTTTCATCCGGAGGTGGAGAGGGAGATGGATGCCCTGCCCGAAAAGGAGAGGAGAGCCATGGGTCGAGCCATGGATCTGCTGGAGGAATTCGGTGACCGGCTGGGCTTCCCGCACCAGAGCCATGTCGCCGGTGCAGGAGGTCTTCGGGAGCTCCGCCCTCGATCGGGCCGCAGCCCATGGAGGGCCTTCTACCGCCGGATGGGCTCGACCATCGTGATCGGAGCTATCGGGCCAGAGGCTCAGGTCGATCGCCAGGGATTCCGTCGGGCCGTGGCTCGGGCTGGTAGACGTTTGGCCGAACTCAGGGGAGCAGAGGGAGGGTCGAGTTGAAGATCTCGGAGCTGAGGACCTGGAAGCAGGTCCTGGAGGACCACCTCAAGAGTCCCGGGTTCCGCGAGGAGTGGGAGCGTACGGCTCTGGCCCGCGCGGTGGCCATCCGCCTCGTTCGCTATCGGGTGGATCACTGCCTCTCCCAGACCCGCCTGGCGAAGGTGCTCGGCATGAAGCAGCCGGCGGTCTCGCGCCTCGAAGACGGCGAGACCAACCCGACAGTAGAGACCCTCATGCGTATCTCCAAGGCTCTGGGCATCGAGGTCCTGCTGGACATTGCCCCTGACGGGCAGCGGGCGCTCGCTGGCAAGCGCGCGGAGAGGGCTGCCGTCGTCCAGTCGTTCTCCTCCGGCGGCAGCAGCGTGCTGGTGGCCATCGAGTAGTCCTTCCGGGAGATCAGATTACGCCGTCGCGCTTCTCTTCCTCGTAGGGCCGTTCTGAGACGAACTCCTTGAGCATCGTCTGGTGGCCTACCCGGCGCTAGAGGGAGGAGCCCAGGGCCAGGATGTTCCCCTCCGAGTCCTTGAACCAGGAGGTCCTTTCACCGTCGGGCGAGGTCAACACCCCGTCCACGGTGCGGAAGTCCGGGCCGAGGTCGTAGTCCTCGAACACGACTCCCTTGGAGAGCAATTCGGCACGCGCCGCGTCGAAGTCGTCGACGACCAGCCGCACCGACGTCCCTTTGTTGGTCCCGGCGTTCTCTGACGGGTAGATGCCGAACACAGTTCCTTCGACCCGATAGACGAGTTCCTCCCCATCGGGGTCGATCGGCTTCAGACCGAGCACGTCCGAGTACCAGGCCGTGGCTCGGGCCACATCCGCTGCGGCCAATTCGAACTTGAGAGTGAACCTCATCACGCCTCCAACCCGGAACGTACATCGAACGTGGCTAACTACGCTTCGAAATTATGCCACGGCCTCCGCCTGCGCCTTGACCGGGGTGATCGCCTGGCGCGCCGCGATGTGCTTCGCCACGTACTCCGCGTCTCGGCCGACGCCGGTGATCACGTCCGAGGAGACCGCGTACTGGAACTTCAGGCCCACGAAGTACAGGCCCGGCTCGTCCGCCACGATCCCGCGGAGGTGCTTCGGCGCTCCCCTCTCGTCGAAGATCGGGAGGTCGATCCACGAGAAGTCCTGCTTGAAGCCCGTGCACCAGATGACGTTGGAGACGTCCAGTGTCCGGCCGTCTTCGAGCATGGGCATCCCGTCTCTTACCCCCGCGACCCTGGGCACCCGCTGCACTCCCGCCCTAACGATGTCCTTCGGCTTCACGCGGATGAGCGGCGTCGCCTTCTTATCCAGCTTCGGCATCACCTTGCGGCCGATCGGAGTCGTCCACTTCAGCACGTGGTGGCCCATGAACCGCACGAGTCGGAACACGATTCGACCCCTGAGGCTGTCGATCGGAACCGGGATGTGCCCCGACTCCTTGCCCGCAAGCCAGGTTGGGTGGTTCCGCACGACGTCGATCGAGATGTCCGCTCCCGAGTTACCCACGCCGACCACCAGCACGCCGCCCTCTCTTAGCTGGGACGGGTTCCGGTAGTCGACCGAGTGCAGCTGCACGATGGCCGGGTCCAGGTCCCGGGCAAAGCGCGGAACCTTGGGGGTGTGGAACGCCCCGGTCGCCACGACGACCTGGTCGGCCTCGAGTCGCCCGTTCGTCGTTTCGATGAGGTAGCGGTCGCCCTTGCGCGAGAGCCGCTCGACCTTCACTTTGCTTCGGACGGGCAGTTCGAACTTCGCCGCGTAGGACTCCAGGTACTCGCCCATCTCGTCCTTGGTCGGCGCCCGGAACCCGCGGCCGGGGAACGCCATGCCGGGCAGGCCGTCGTAGTGAGCCGGGGTGAACAGGCGCATCGAGTCCCAGCGCTTCCGCCACGAGTCCCCGACCCGCTCGTTCGCGTCCAGGATCACCAAGGGCAGCCCGCGCTTACTAAGGTGATACCCCGTGGATAGGCCGGCCTGGGCTCCTCCGATGATCACGGTCTCGAAGCTCTCCGTTCCGCCGTTCCCGTTCATCTTTCGCTCCTCCCTCCCACGGAGTCGTTCGCTCCGTGGGCTGGAAGGCACCGTACGGTCGGGGGGGAGGTCGCCGCATCGGCGAAACCATCCAATTCGGGTGCGGGGCGTGTGGGTAGTTCTGTGTAGGTGCGGCTACACCAGGCCGTTCTGGTAGGCGTATGCGGTGGCGGCCGCCCGCGAGGAGAGCCCCAGCTTCGTGAAGATGTTGCTTACGTGGCGGGCCACGGTCTTCTCGCTGATGACAAGCTCCTTGGCGATGGCCCGGTTGCTATCGCCCGCAGCGACGAGACGCAACACCTGAGCCTCTCTCGCGGTCAGGCCGCCGGCTGGGCTGGACGGGGCCGTCGGCAGGAGCCGTTCCATCTTCGTTAGGTCCGGCTTGGCTCTCAGCTCTTCGAAGGTCTGGCGAGCCCCCTCCAGCTCGATGCGGGCCGAGTCCTCGTCCTGCAGCTCACGGCAGGCGAGCCCGATGAGGACCCTGGCCCGGGCGGCCTCGTACGGCGCGTCCAGGTCGCGCCATTCAGCCGATGCCGTGCGGAGGGACGCGAGGGCGGCCTGAGCGTCGCCCTCGGCCAGCAGGACGGCCCCCGTGGCCTGCGCGGACACCGCTTTGAGATAAGGAGCGGGTAGGTCGGCCGCGATTCTCTCCAGCTCGTCGGCGCCGGTGCGCGCGGCGGCGAGATCGCCGGCCGAGGACATGATCTCGACGTACGCGGGGAGCAGGCGGGCGCGGGCGAGTGGCTCCTTCGCCTCGTCCATCTCCCGCCGGATGGCCGCGGCGGCGGCCTCGGTCTGGCCCTGGGCCACGCGCAGCAGGGCCAGGCCCGGCTGCGGCGAGTGTCCTAGCTGGCTGGCCTGACGGTAGGCCTCCTCTGCCGGGTCGAACTGGCCCAGCAGGCGGTGCAGTTCGGCCACCTGGTAGAAGGCGGCGCCCGCAGCCACCTGGCCGGACGGCAGGGAGAGCAACTCACATGCACGCTGGGCCGCACCGACCGCCTCGGGCCAGGATCCGTGGAGCTGCAGGATCTCGGACCGGTGGACCAGGCACTGCCCGCGGAAGGGGATCATGTCGGGCTGGCCCTCGGCCCAGCGGCTGAGCGCTGCCGTCCACTCGTGAGCCCGGCGCAGGTCGAAGACCCGCAGGCAGGCGTCGATGACGGCGCAGTAGGCGATCCCCGTGACGTTGGGGGAGAGGTCTTCCGTGGTGACCGTGACCATCACCTCGTCGAGCCATGCGGCCCCTTCGGCCGTCTCCCCAAGGAGGATCAGGGCCTGGCCGCGGCCGAGGCGGGACAGAGTGAGCAGGTCCGGGTCGCCGAAGCGCTCCGCGATCTTGCCGGCCTGCTCGAAAAGGGCGTATGCGCCACGGGCGTCGCCCTGGTCCATGGTCTGCAATGCCACCGGCATCAGCAGGAGACCCTGTTCGGCGCAGTCCTGCTGGGCCTCGTCCAGGATCCGCTTGGCCCGGGCGAGCCAGCCTCCGGCGCGCGACATCTCGCCCCGGTTGAGGAGGGACATCGCCAGCCAGAAAGCGACCCGCGCGGCCGCGGCGGGATCGCCCAGCCGGATAAACTCGTGATGAGCGCGGGTCCGAAGGTCGTGGGACTCATCGTCCTTGCCGATCAGGGCGGCCGCCATCCCCAGCCGCACGAGATCCTCTGGCCCAAGGGGCTGGTCATGATCCGCGGCCGTCAGCTCGGCGAAAGCCGCTCCCCATACTTTCCGCTGGAAGGACTCCCGGCCTCGATCGAGCGCGTTGTCCGTGGTCATGTGCCGCCGCCACAGGGCTTTCGGTTGGTCATTTCCGGTTCGGGCAGCATAGGGCATCGGTCCTGGAGCCCGGCGGGGTCGCGCGAGTGGGGCGAGGCCCAAAGGAGCGTCTGCGTAGCACGCTCCACATTTCGTCTCCAGCCGAAATGTGGAATGCAGCTTGGTGCCGACCTAGCTATCAAGCGTCGCGTTCGTC
>Ga0184638_1000036_pt1 | contig 29202 bp, 31 predicted proteins | sample PLM31_50_b2_FD_133141 | JGI IMG/M metagenome (GOLD analysis project Ga0184638, IMG submission 133141) | Groundwater sediment microbial communities from an aquifer in East River, Colorado, USA - PLM3-1_50_b2 | ecosystem: Environmental > Terrestrial > Soil > Riparian zone | place: USA: East River... | reverse complement strand
GAGGCAGATGGAGGTAACGAAGTATTACGAGGAACGGCCGCAGCGCCGCTGGCCGTACATGATGGCGGCAGCCGTTCTCGCCGGTCTGACCGCTTTCGGCGTGTACGAGGGCGTGGCTGCGAGCCCGCATGCCTCAGCCCTCGCGTCAGACGAGCCGGCCACGGTTGAGCCCATCGGCAAGGCGGGACTGAATCGACTCGTGCTGACCCCGAGCGCGATGAAGCGGCTCGACGTCAAGACCGCGCCAGTTCGCACCATCGAGGTCAAGGGAGAGCAGCGAAAGGTCGTCCCGTACGCCGCGGTCTTCTACGACCCGGACGGCCGGACCTGGGTCTACACAAGCCCGAAGCCTCGAACCTTCGTTCGAGCCGCCATCACGATCGACTCCATCGACGGGAATCGCGCGCTTCTCTCGTCCGGGCCCACCGCTGACGTGAGGGTTGCGACGGTCGGCGTGCAACAGCTGTTCGGCACCGAGACCGAGTACTCGGGTTGATGAACGACCTGCTCGAAATCGCGGAGGGTCTCCGGCCTTGATGCGCTGGCTCATCGGAACGAGCCTGAAGTTCCGCTTCATCGTCGTCGCTGCCGGCGTAGCGCTGATGGTGTTCGGGGGCGGGCTGCTGCGCGACACGCCCGTGGACGTCTTTCCCGAGTTCGCGCAGCCGCGTGTCGAGATCCAGACCGCCAGCCTCGGACTCTCCTCGGAAGAGGTTGAGGAACTGGTCACTATTCCGATCGAGCAGGCGCTCATCGGGCTGCCTGATGTCGAGACCGTTCGCTCGAAGTCGGTTCCCCAGCTCTCGATGGTCAGGCTGCTCTTCGAGCGAGGAACCGATGTCCTAGCGGCTCGACAGCTGGTGGAAGAGCGCGTGGCGACCGTGACACCGAGGCTGCCAACCTGGGCGGCCCCGCCCGTCATGATTCAACCCCTGTCATCGACGAGCCGCGTCATGAAGATCGGGCTCACATCGGAGAGCCTCTCCGTGATGGACATGTCGGTGATCGCCTATTGGAAGATCAGAGCCCGGCTGTTGCAGGTACCCGGCGTCGCGAACGTGCCGATCTGGGGCGAGCGGCTGAAGCAGATGCAACTCCAGGTCGATCCCGCCAAGTTGCGAGAGCAGGGCGTCTCCCTCATCAAGGTCATGGACACGACCGGCGCCGCCCTCGACTCCGGCTTGCTGCAGTTCACAGAGGGATCGGTGATCGGTACCGGCGGCTTCATCGACACCCCGAACCAGAGGCTCAACATCCAGCATGTCCAGCCCATCGTCACGCCCGGCGATCTGGCCAAGGTGACGATCGAGAAGAAGAACGGCAGACCGCTTGTCCTCTCCGATGTCTCCGAGCTGGTCTGGGATCATCAGCCACTGGCCGGCGACGCGGTCATCAACGACGGTCCGGGCCTGATGCTCATCGTCGAGAAACTTCCCTGGGCCAACACCCTAGAGGTAACACGGGAGGTCGAAAAAGCGATCGACGAGCTGCGGCCCGGTCTGCGCGGCATAGCGATCGACACGACCATCTTCCGTCCCGCAACCTTCATCGAGCTGTCGCTCGACAATCTCACGAAGGCGCTGCTGATCGGTGCCTTGCTCGTGATCCTGGTCCTCGGCGCCTTCCTCTTCGAGTGGCGCGCCGCGGTGGTCAGCCTCGTCTCGATCCCGTTGTCCCTCGTGAGCGCCGGACTCGTGCTCTACCTTCGCGACACCACGATCAATGTGATGGTCCTGGCCGGGTTCGTGATCGCCCTCGGCGTCGTAGTCGACGACGCGATCATCGGCGTTCAGAACATCGTGCGGCGTCTACGCGAGCACCGTAAGAAAGGCAGTGACAAGTCGACGGCGGCCATCGTCCTCGAGGCGTCGCTCGAGGTGCGAGCCCCCATCGTCTACGCGACGTTGATCATCGTCGCAGCCATTGTTCCGATCTTCTTCCTAGGGGGTCTGACCGGCGCCTTCTTCAGCCCACTCGCGCTGTCCTACGTGCTCGCGGTGGCCGCATCCTTGGTGGTCGCACTGACCGTGACCCCGGCGCTGAGCCTGATTCTTCTGCAGAAGGCGCCACTCGAGCGTCGGGAGTCCCCTCTCACTCGGTGGCTAGAGCATCGCTACGAGCGCTCGCTCTCACCGATCGTCTCCAGGCCGCGCCGGGCGTATCTCGCCGCCGTTCTCACCGTGGCCGCCGGGCTCTTGGTGATGCCGTTCCTGGGGCAGTCCCTGCTTCCAAATTTCAAGGAGCGGGACTTCCTAATGCACTGGTTGACCACGCCCGACACGTCCGGTCCGGAAGAGACCCGCGTCTCGATTCGCGCGTGTCGGGAACTGCGGACGATTCCAGGGGTCCGCAACTGCGGATCCCACATCGGGCAGGCCCTGATGGGAGATGAGCCGTACGGCATCTACTTCGGCGAGAACTGGATCAGTATCGACCCCAAGGTCGACTACGACAAGACCTTCGCCGAGATCAACGAGGTGGTCGCCGGCTATCCCGGGATCAAGCGCGACGTGCAGACCTATCTCAGAGAGCGAATCAAAGAGGTCCTGACGGGATCAAGCGACGCCATCGTCGTGCGCATCTACGGCGACGACCTGCATGTCCTCGACAAGAAGGCCGACGAGGTGCTGGAGATGCTGAATGGGGTCGATGGCCTCATCGACCAGAAGAAGGAGGCTCACGCGGATGTTCCGCAGCTGACGGCCACGGTAAATCTTGCCGCAGCCCGGCGGTACGGAGTGAAGCCGGGCGACGTTCGCCGTGCATCGGCGGCGTGGATCGCGAGCGAGGAAGTCGGTGACCTCTTCCGGGGTGGAAAAGCGTACGACGTGCACGTGTGGAGCACGCCGGAGACCCGCAACAGTGTGAGCAGCGTCCGAGCGCTTCCGATCGACACGCCCGGCGGCGGGCACGTGCAGCTGGCTGATGTGGCCGACGTGCGCATCGTTCCGACTCCCAATGCCATCGAACGCGAACAGCTGTCGCGCCGCCTGGACGTGAGCGCCAACCCGAGCGGACGCGACCTCGGTTCCATCGTGCACGACATCAACGAAGGGCTGGAGAAGATCGCTCTCCCACGCGGATACCGGGCCGAGGTGAAGGGCGAATTCGAGGAGCGGCAGGCCGCGCAGAAGCGGATGCTCTTCTTCGGGATTGGTGCCGCAATCGTGATTTTCCTCCTCCTGCAGGCGTCCTTCGGAAGCTGGCGCCTGGCGACGCTGTCCTTCCTGACGTTGCCAATGGCCCTGGTCGGCGGAGCGCTCGCGGCGTTCATGAGCGACGGCGTGCTCTCGCTCGGGTCGCTCGTCGGCTTCTACACGGTGTTCGGGATCGCCGCACGAAACGGGATCCTCATGATCAATCACTTCCAGCATCTCGAACGGCATGAAGGCGAGACCTTTGGTCCCGCACTTGTCCTCCGCGGAGCGCGAGAGAGGCTGTCACCGATCTTGATGACGACCCTGGCAACAGGGCTGGCGCTCGTGCCACTGGTGAGTGCCGGCAGAATTCCCGGCCACGAGATCGAGTACCCAATGGCTGTGGTCATTCTCGGTGGTCTCGTCACGTCGACTCTGCTCAACCTGTTCGTCGTGCCGTCGCTCTACCTACGCTTCGGAAGGGGTAAGGGTGCGCTTCCCGCGCCGGTTTGAACGGCCCGGTGGTCACCGGACACGATTGGAGGTCAAGATGGTGCGTCTCTGCGCCGCCACCGCGGTAGCGGCATCACTGCTGGTCCTTTCTGTCTCCGGATGCGGTAGCCAGACACGCTCGGAGGTGAAATCAGCGAAGCCGATCACGGCGAAGGACTTCGACCGCAAGAACTTCCCCCGGTCGGTCGAGATCGACAACGAATGGTTCCCGCTGCGAGCAGGGACGCAGCTCGTCTTCGAGGGGTCGACGAAGGAGAACGACAGGCGTGTTCGTCACCGCGTGGTGTTCAGCGTTACTGACCTCACGAAAGTTGTGAACGGCGTGCCCACCCTCGTCATCTGGGAGAGGGACTACAGCGAAGGTCAGTTGGTGGAGACGGAGCTTGCATTCTTCGCGCAGGACAACGCCGGGAACGTCTGGCACCTGGGCCAGTACCCCGAGGAGTACGAGAACGGGAAGTTCGTCGCGGCCCCGGCGTGGCTCGCCGGGCTGAAAGGCGCGAAAGCCGGCCTCGTCATGAAGGCCGAGCCGAAGGTGGGCTCGCCGAGCTACTCCCAGGGATTCGCGCCTCCCCCGATCAACTGGGTCGACCATGCGAAGGTCTACCGGATGGGCGCGAGGACGTGCGTGCCTCTTCGCTGCTACGAGGACGTTCTTGTGACTCGCGAGTTCGAGACGGGCAAGCCGGACGCCTACCAGGTCAAGTACTACGTCCGCGGCGTCGGCAATGTTCGAGTCGGGTGGGCGGGTTCGAGAGACAAGGACCGAGAGATCTTGGTACTCGTGAAACGGGTGCCCAGGAGCCCGAAGGCACTCGAGCGTTTCCGTGCGGAAGCGCTCAAGATGGAGAAGCGCGCGTACAAGGTCAGCAGGGACGTATACGGCCGAACGTTGCCGGCGACGACCGGCGGTTAGTGGGCCGTGGCACCGTTCCGCCTTTCATCGTCCTTTCATCTCGACCTTCCAATACTTCGGCAGAAGCTCAGACGAGGAGGGTCCCTGTGATCACTGCTTCTGGAGTCACTTCTAGAGTCAAGTCGATTTTCGGGGCAGTCAGGCTTCCCCCCGAACTCTTGACGACCGTACGATCGATTCGCGTGTCGCGGCGGGGTCTTGTTTGGCTTGCTTTCGCTGCGCTCGCGATCGGTATCAGCCTCAGCGTCTGGCAGCTTCAGAGCGCACCTGCCGCGTCAGAATCGGCGGCTGCAGCCGCCACGGCGACCCGCGACGACATCGTCCTCACGGTCGGGGGTGTAGGACGGATCGTCCAAGCGGGCGTGTCCGCTGAGATAGCCCTGCCTGGAGCGGCAGCGGGCGGTGCGACGGCGCCAGGGTCCGCGGCGTCCGGCGGGGCATCGGCAGCAGCCGGGACCTCAGCGAACGCCGTCTTCCCTGGGACCAGCGGTCACCTCGTGAGATTTCTCGTTGCGCCTGGCCAGCGCGTGGCCGCGGGTCAGCCGTTGGCCTTGCTCGACGACCGTCGATCGGCCGCGACGGCTTTTGCGCAGGCGCAGAACGACGTCGCGATAGCGCTGCTCGAGTTGCGGCAGAAGCGTACCAGCGACCCTTTGAAGGGTCTTCCGGCGCAGCCCGCGGAGCTCGCCGCGGCCAGGCGTGCCGTGACCGCGGCACGCATGCGACTCGCGCGCCTGCTCCATGGTCCACGTCACGCGGAGGTGAGCGCCGCACGACTCGACGTGAAGCGCGCAGAGGCAGATCTCGAGACGCTGCTCGGAGGGACGACGGAGGCCCACGCAGAGGCGATTCTCCTCGCGAAGCGCAACGTCCAGTTGGCACAGGAGCGGCTCGACCGGATTCTTGCGCCGCCGAGCGCCGTTGACGTGGCCGTTGCGGAGGCCGAAGTGAGGAGGGCCGAATCCGACCTGGCTGTGCTGTTCAAGCCTGCGGCCGGTACCGTGCCGGAAGAGATCACTGCTGCGAGGGCGGCGGTTGCCGCGGCACGGCTGAAGCTCGCAAAGCTTCTCGCACCTCCCAACCCCGCCGACGTGACGCCTGCCCGGGTGGAGCTCGAGCGGGCGCAGGCCGAGCTTCGGAAGCTGGAAGCCGGCCCAAACCCCGCGGCACTCGCAGCCGCCCGCCAGGCCGTCGACTCCGCTCGGGCAAGGCTCGCGCAGTTGCTCGGGCCACCGCTTCGGAGCGACGTCACCGCAGCCCGGCTCGATGTTCTGCGGGCCGAGGCCGATCTGGCCGTTCTTCGCGCCCGCGGTGGGCCCGCTTCACCGCTCGACGTCGCCCTCGCACGGCTGAAGGTCGTGGCAGCCCAGCTCCGGCTAGCCAGCCCGCGCGTCACCAAGCCACTGCTGACGGTTCGCGCACCTTCACGTGGAACCGTCACTGCACTGCTCACGGTGCCCGGTGCCCCTGTCGACTCGTTGACGCCGATCGCCGCCGTGGCCGACCTTGATCGCCTCGCTGTGAACGTCGACTTGAGCGAGTTCGACGTGGCCCGCGTGAGGCCGGGCTTGAGGGCCGTCGTCAGCGTCGACGCGCTTGGCGGCAAGTCCTTTCCGGGCAAAGTGCTCTTCGCAGCCCTGACCGGTACCAGCACCGGCGGCGTCGTGACCTTCCCGGTCCAGGTCGGCATCAGACACGTCCGCGGGCTGCGGCCCGGCATGAACGTCTCCGTCCGGATCATCGTCGCGAGGCGGCATGACGTCGTGCAGGTGCCGCTCGAAGCCGTCTCTCGCGACGAGGAGGATCGCGCCGTAGTCACGGTCGTGGATGCGGCCGGTGAGACATCGGCTCGGAGAGTCACGCTCGGGCTCGCAAACAACGAAAAGGTCGAGATCGTCAAGGGCCTGCGCGCCGGCGAGCGTGTGGTACTCGCGGCAAGCCAGGGTCAACAAGAGGAGGAGTAGTGCCTGAGGACGGCCGCGCGAGCATCATCCACCTCGCCGACGTTACGAAGGTCCACCGCAGCGGCGACGTCTCGGTCGAGGCGCTCCGTGGTGTCAGCTTCGTCGTAGAGGCGGGTGAGTTCGTTGCGATCATGGGCCCCTCCGGCTCGGGGAAGTCGACGCTGCTCGGGATCCTCGGCTGCCTCGACCGGCCGACGACGGGCTCCTACCGGCTCGTCGGGCAGGAGATGTCGACTCTCGGAGAGACGCGCCGGGCGCGCGTCCGAGGGGAACGGATCGGCTTCGTCTTCCAGGCCTACAACCTCATTCCGCGGTCGAGCTCCTTCAAGAACGTTGAGCTGCCGCTCGTGTACGCCGGTGTGCGGATGCGCGAGCGTCACTCCCGTGCCCTCGAGGCGCTCGCCGAAGTAGGGCTCTCGAAGCGAGCCCAACACCTTCCGACCCAGCTCTCAGGCGGCGAGCAGCAGCGTGTCGCGATCGCCCGAGCGCTCGTCGTGCGACCGAGTGTCGTGCTCGCGGACGAGCCGACCGGCAATCTCGATTCGGCGAGCGCGGCCGAGGTACTCGTGATCCTCGAGCGCTTAAACCGGCAAGGAGCGACGATCGTCATGGTCACGCACTCGAACCGAGTGGCGGAGCACGCGTCGCGAATCCTGCGGCTCGCGGACGGGCTGGTCGTCGCGGACGAGCCGGTCGATCGATCGGTCGCGCTCGAAGTGGCCGGATGACGACGCTCGTCGAGCAGTGGCGAATCGCACTCGGGGCGCTCCGCGCAAACTGGTTCCGCGCCGCCCTGACGGCACTCGGCGTGGTCATCGGCGTGGCCTCCTTGGTAGCAGTCACCGCGGTCAGCTCCGGTGCTCAGACCGAGGTCGCCGACAGCATCCGCAGGCTCGGCGGCAACGTCGTGAAAGTGGACGGAGAGTTCATCAACATCGGCACGGGTCAGTCGGCTACTGACCGTACGATCACGCCGGAGGACGTGGCGGCGATCGAGAAGCTCCCGATGATCACGACGGTCGCGCCTCATCAAGACATCGAGAGCATCGTCGTCTCTGCGGGCCGGTACCAGACGAACACGTGGCTGGTCGGAATGACGGCGAGCTACGCCGACATCCAGAATCAACACGCCCTGAACGGGCGTCTGATCTCGGCTGCCGACGTCAGCTTCGGACGCAGTCTCATGGTGCTCGGCCTGGTCCCGGCGGAGAAGCTCTTTCCGGGCCAGAACCCGATCGGGAAGACGGTGCGCGTGGGAAATCACGAGTTCGAGGTGATCGGCATCCAGAACCGCCGAGGGAAGCTGGCCGATGAGGATCTCGACAATCGGATCTTCATCCCTCTGCCGATCATCACCCGGGCCCTCCTCGGTGGAGTGAACACCGTCCACGTCGACGCCCGTGTCCGCAGTGAGGCCGAGATCGAGCCCGCGATCGACGAGATCACCACTCTCCTACGCGAGCAGCACAAGCTTCCGGAGTCCTACCCCGACGACTTCTCGGCCGAGGACCAGGCGAGCATCGTCAAGGAGGGGCAGCGAGCGACCTCGACCTTCCGCGTGCTCACCTTCGCGCTCGGCGGGATCGCCCTGCTTGTCGGCGGGATCGGGATCATGAACATGATGCTCGTGTCGGTTCGCGAGCGCACACGCGAGATCGGCATCCGAAAATCAGTCGGAGCCGATCCCTGGAAGGTTCAGGTGCAATTCCTGGTCGAGGCGGTCGTCTTGAGCACACTCGGCGGCGTTGCCGGCATCGTCGCGGGCATCGGCGCGGCAAGGCTGATCAGTGTGTTTGCGGGCTGGCAGACACTCATCAGCGTGACCCCGCTCATCTTGTCGTTCGTGGTCGCGCTCGGTGTCGGGCTCTTCTTCGGCTACTACCCTGCGCGCCGCGCCGCCCGACTCGATCCCATTACGGCCCTGCGCTACGAGTAGGGAGCGTGGCTAAAGCGTGGCAATGGAGCGACAGCCTGCGAAGAGGCCCAGCGAGATGTTCGCCGAGCAGATGCGGATTCAACGCGAGCGGAAGGGCTGGACTCAGCAGCAACTCGCAACCCGCCTGGCGAAGCTCGGTTTCCTGGTGCATCAGACGACCATCGGAAAGTGGGAGGCTGGGGAGAGGCGTATCACACTCGACGAGGCATTTGCGATCTCGGTCGCCCTCGACGTAGGTCCCACGCATATGTTCGCGGGCTCGTACCTGGATACGACGTTCAGCCGTCCGAGCATCGCGCTCAGCGCGAAGACACCTCCCGTTTCTGCGCGTCAGATGCGCATGTGGATGCGGGGGCAGCAAACGCTCTGGGGACAAAACGAGAAGCGCTACTACACAGAAGTCGCACCCGATGAGTGGCTCGCCATGCAGCGGGCGGGGGTGAGAGGGCTCGTTCGTGCGGTTCAGGAGCTCGTCGACGCGTGGGCCGATGATGATCGCGAGTCGGCCGGCGAGATGATCGAGGCGATCAGCGACGAGCTTGGACGGCAGCGTCGTGCGCTCCAGCGCGAGCTTAGTAAGGAGACCCGGCGGCGGCCTGTCGACGCGACATAGCAAAGCGAAGTCTCGGGCGACCGTGCCGTTGCCGGGCCAACGCACTGCACAGGGTGCTGACAACGCGCCGGCGTCTGTTCCTGCCGCGACGCCCGTTCGGCATCCAGGACACGCGCGGCAACCACGTATCGTTAAGTCGTTCGGGCGGTTAGCTCAGCTGGGAGAGCGCCTGCCTTACAAGCAGGAGGTCGGCGGTTCGATCCCGTCACCGCCCATCGCTGTGCCAGGCCGTTTGCTGCGTACCCTCTTCCGTCGAGCGGCCGAATGGTGAGGAGAATGGTGAGTAGTGCCCTTCGAGGGGGCTGTACGCGCTAGCGTCGGAGTGGGCCGGGGCGCTTAGGCCCTCGCTGAGAACCTTCTCGATGTCGTCTGTGCCGTTGTGGCCCAGGCCCACGGTCATCTCTACTTGGAGTTGACCCGCTTCGGTGGACACGGGTTGATTAGGCCGCGGTTCGTTGTTCATTGATTCTTTCGTATTCGTGTGGTGAGAGGTAGCCGAGTGTCGAGTGACGGCGTTGGCGGTTATAGAAGCATTCGATGTACTCGAACAGGGCGAGCCGCGCTTAGGCTTTGGTTGGCCAGGAGCGGCGGTCGACGAGTTCGCTCTTGAGCGTCTTGAAGAACGCCTCGCAGACGGCGTTGTCGTAGGCGTCGCCTCTGGAGCCCATGCTGATCTCGATCCCGGCCAGCCGGCAGCGGCGGCCGAAGAGGAGCGAGACGTACTGCGAGCCCTGGTCGGAGTGATGAACGAGCCCGGGTGGCGGCTGACGACGGCTGACCGCCAGCTCGAGCGCGTCGACGACGAGCGCAGCGCGGAGATGGTCGCCGATCGTAAAGCCGACGACACGGCGGCTGTAGCAGTCGAGCACAACCGCAACGTAGAGCCAGCCCTCCCAGGTGCGGACGTAGCTGATGTCGGCCACCCAGAGCCGGTCCGGCGCCGCGGCGACGAAGTCACGCTCGACCAGGTCGGGGGCGCAGCGCACCCCGGGCACGCTGATCGTCGTGCGGCCGCGGCGGCGCTTGACCAGGCCGGAGAGACCAGCCTGCCGCATCAGCCGCGCCACCCGCTTGCGCGAGACGCACACGCCGTCGAAGCGCAGCTCGGCATGGATGCGCGGGGCTCCGTAGGTGCCGCGGCTTTCGCGATGCACCTGTCTGATCCGCTCGAGCAGCCGAGCATCGGCGCGCGCCCGGGCCGAGATCGACCGCTTGAGCCAAGCATGAAAGCCGGAGCGACTCACGCCCAGAACGCGACAGAGCGTCTTGACCGAGTGATGGGCCCGCTCCGCAGCGACGAACCGAAAGACGCTCACCGGCTCCCGCTCTCCCTGGCGAAGAAGGCCGCGGCTTTTTTCAAGATCTCCCGCTCTTCCTCGAGCACGCGCACCTGCCGACGCAGCCGCCGCAACTCCTCGCGCTCCTCGCTGCTCAACCCCTCACGCTCGCCGGCGTCGATCTCCGCCTGCTTCAACCAGGCTCGCAGCGACTCGTACGAAACGCCCAACTCGCGAGCGATCTGCCGGATCGGCCGCCCGCTCGAACGAACCAACTCGACCGCATCACGCCGAAACTCCGACGGGTACGGCCCACGGTACCGCCTTGATGAGGACATAGACACCATCCTCTCCACCGGCCCAGACGGGCCCAGCGCTCAGGTGTCCACGAAAGCGGGGGAACTCCAACACGGAGTAGTTGAAGTACTGGCCGTGATCGTAGTCGTAGAGGCTGACGGAGGAGCCGCGGACTTCCTCGCTGATGTGATTGCCGGTGTCGTAGTCGAAGCCGCTGAACTTCCGACCCTACACCTTCAGCGAGATGTGCTGGCCCCACGATGTGCCGCTGCCTGCGATCGCAAAGATCTTCGAAACTCTGAATCGCACCGGTGTTCGCCTTGCCACGTTTGACCTGATGGTCGCCAGGCTCTACCCCCTATGACTTTCGTCTGCGCGACAAGTGGGATGACGCAAGCCACTCACGACGTATTCGGTGAGTACGGCTACGACATCGACCTTCAGTTCTCGACGGCAGCCAGGTCGAATTACCATGCCCTTGTGGACTCGGGCCTTACGACTGCCATCATTGGCGCGACTGCGGGCGTCGTCGGAGCGTTGATCGGCGGCGCGCTGACCGGATTCGTGACGCTTCACGCGGAGAAAAAGCGACACGACCACGCGATGGAGCTAGAGACTCAGAAGGACAGGACGAGCAGGAGAAGGAGCATCGGCTTGCTCTCGGAGCGGCCCGCGAATTGCGAAGCTACTTTGGGAAGGTGGAGATGTCGTTGCAGACCTCCGCAGCAGGGGAGATGTGGTGGCCTTCGAAATTGGACTTGCGTCTACCTCCTCCCGACGACCGAAAGACCGTGTTCTCTCTTCTTAGCTCAAGCGAATGGCTCGAGGTTCAGGCCGCGATCAACGTTCTCGAGGATCTCTTCGCTCGCCGTGATGTGCTTCCGTTTGACGAAACAGTCAGGCAGGCGATCGATGGGGCCATGCCGCTCGTTCGCGAGGCCCAGCAGTCGTTAGAGCGCATTACCCAAATAGACCCGCTCGTAGACAAGCAAAAGCAAAACGCCTAATCTCAGCACGCGTCTCGACTCTCGGGGTGAGGCGATGCCGCAAGACCCACAAGAAGAACCGACTCGCGCTGTCCCGACAAGCGAACACGGGGCGGCAGGCGAAGTGTCGGCGGAAGCCACCCTGGAGGCCGAATGGTTCCGAACCCGAGATGCTCTTCGCCGTGCTGCCGCACCTGTTGCGATCGAAGGGCGTCAGACACTCCCAGACGAACCCGTCGGATTTGTTGAGGGAGAGCCGAAGGAGGGGATCGCGCTCTGTCTCTCCGGCGGCGGTTACCGGGCGATGTTGTTTGACCTTGGTGCCGTTTGGCGGTTGAACGACGCCGGCTACCTCCCGCGGCTCGACCGCATCTCAAGCGTCTCGGCCGGCTCGGTGGTCGCCGGGGTTTTGGCGCAAAGATGGTCGCGTCTGTCATTCGATGACTCGAGCGTTTCGCATGACTTCGTGCCTGAGGTAGTCGAGCCCATTCGGCACCTAGCAGAGCGAACGATCGACGCGCCCGCGATGCTCCTGAGTGGCTGGGGCTGGCTCGGACACGGGCGGATCGGTAGCCGCTTAGCGGGTGCGTATCGAAAACACCTCTTTGGTCAGTCGAGCCTTCAAGACCTAGGGGATCGACCACGCTTCGCGTTCAGCGCGACGAACCTACAGACCGGGGGTTTGATGCGCTTCTCCAAGCCTTACATCTGGGACTACCGCCTCAGCCTGCTCAGGAACCCCAGAACCGCACTCGCAGACGTGGTCGCTGCATCTTCCGCCCAAACCTTCCGGGGATCAGTCGTCCTGAGATTCCGAGACACCGAATTCGAATCGGACTCTGGGCTAGATCGACAACAATCTGGGCCTGGAAGAGTTGTGCTCGCAGACGGAAGCTTGTTCGACAGCCTTGCCCTTGAATCTGCATGGGCACGATACGGAACGATCCTGATTAGCGATGGGGGAGGAATCGTTAGTCCAATGAAGCGGCCACGGCGGGTCTGGCAGTCGTACGGTTACCGGATGCTAGACACCTTGGGAAACCAGGTTGCCGCCTTGCGCAAGCGTCAGGCAGTTGCCGCCTTCAGGGCAGGCTTGCGCCGCGGCACTTACTGGAGCATCCGTAGCGATATCGCGAATTTCCAGCTTGCCGATGCACTACCGTGCGCCCGCGACAAGACGACACGCCTCGCCAACCTCCCGACACGCCTAGCGTCTCTGGATATCCACACGCAAGAGCAGCTCATCAATTGGGGCTTCGCTAGTTGCGATGCGGCCCTGAGGGCGCACGTTGACTCCTCAGTGTGGACGCCCGTCGACTTCCCGTACCCATCGTCCGCTCTTTCGTGAGGGCTGGGCTAGGGAGTCACACGCGAAGAGGCTCAAGCTTTCGGGGGGAGGGGGTGCCTCGCGGGGTCGGCCTTTGTCGGCTCGGTGGAAGGGCGTGCAGCGCCTCGAGCCCCAGGCGGGCACCCGCTTCCGTCCGTGACATGATCGCAGAGAGGTTCCCGGAATCGAACGTCAGGAGGGCACAAATGGCCGTGTTGATGACCGCTCACATTCCCGGCGGCACGAAGGAAATGATCGACGGCATGCAGCCGCTGCTCGAGCAGATACGGAACGAGAATGGATTCGTCGTGCACGCGAACGGCCCTGTGCCCGGCGGCTGGCGCGTGACCGAGGTGTGGGACTCGCAGGGCGACTTCGAGGCGTGGTTCGAGACCAACGTCAAGCCTGCGTTTCCAGAGGACGGCCCGATGCCGTCGATCACGTTTGATCAGTTGAACGAGGTCGTGACCGCGTAGCGGCGTCTGTATCGATGTCGAGCCTCCCCCAAGAGACCCGCGCGGAGAGGCTCAAGCCTTCGCGGGGAGGGGGTGCCTCGCAGCCGGATGGCTCGGGTTCGGTCGCGTTCACGCATTCGACAACCGAAGCGGCCGGGGCATGCCTGCGGGACGAGCACAAACGCGGCTAGGGCTTTTCCAGCCCCTCCCCTGGGGGATACCTCTCTCTGAGCAGCTCACCATGTCCTCACCACGGCGCTCGTAAGGCCGTATGGATACAGGCCTAGACGTGCGACCGCCTGCTAGCCCTGCAGGGATGCGCAGGGGCGCCGGCGCAGAAGGAGGCATCAACCCGCCCGGTGCTCACGTGATCCGCGCGGCTGCGACTACCCGGCTACCGGATCGCAGTTCGAAACAGAAAGGCCCCGCCAAAGGCGAGGCGCGGATCCGTCGCGCCTTCAACTCGTCAAGCAAGAGCGGGGCCCAGGTCAATGGTTCGCCTGCCGGCGTCGGTCTCGACCCCTCGGCGACGATTACAAGACTGATGTGGGGAATGTGGTGAATGGCTAAAACCAGCGCCCGGCCCGGAGTAATACTGCTAAGAGCGAGACAGATCAGCGGGCGGCCACGTTGGTCTGCCTCGCCCTATACGACTCCTAGACGAACGGCCGATAGGCAGGCGGTCGACTCTGTCGTAGGCTCGCGGCACGGGTTCAGGCGGAGAGAACTCAACACCCCGTGGTCCGAACCGCCGGGTGCGCCAGAGAGGTGGGCCGCCGCCGCTTTGACCACTCGGCGGTTCAGTGTTAGCCGGCGCGGGGTACGAACGTGCCGGCGAGAGCCGACCGGGCCTTCTTGAACGGGGGAAGGCCCTCGCTGAGAGCGCCACAGTGGGCGACTGCGGCGGCGCCCGACTGTGGCCAGGACGAGGACCGACCCCCACTCCAGGTTCGTCTGAGAGAGAACTGCTCCTGCCTTGTGGGCACCATTCGGAGCACCGGAGTAGCCGGCGGGAAGGTTCCCGGCCTGGTCCGCGTCTTCTAGTTGGGGGGAGGCCCTCGCAGGGGACACGCGCCGGCGACTGCGGCGACACCAGCGCGATTGGGCGAGGGCCAACCCCGCTTCTCAAGGTACGAGGTCGAGCAGGGGCTACGCCGCTTCGAGCCCGTCGCCGGTGTGGATCTCGTTCTACTTGCTGAAGTCGGCTAGCCGCGGCGTGAGGTGGGCGAACGTGACTTCGTAGTCAACGGTCTCCTCGACCTGCACGCCTGCAGCCGAGGTCATGCGGTCGCGGAACTGCATTCGAGCGACGCGGTGCCGCTCGGCCACCTCGCGGTTCTCCCAGAAAGTGAGCCCGAGCGTGGTCCCTTCCCTCGAGATCATCAGAAGCCCCTCGAACCCCTCTGATTCGCGAAACCACCGCAGCATCTCCTCCGCGACCATCGTCGCATTCGAGATCGGCTGATCTGCGGTACTCACGCGCGTGAGACTGACGTGCACGGCATGCCTCCTCCGAAGTTGCCGGCCAAGCCCTCCGATCCGACGGAGGCTACCGGGAGGCTACGGGAACGAAACACCCACTCGTTCGGGGGATGTGAGCGGCGAGGAGTCGAGCCGACCCAGAACCCGTGCGTCGCCGCCTCTTTTCGCTTCTTCTCCTTGCCGTCGTCGTCGTCTCGTCTGCGAGCGCCGGCACGAGCCCTCTGCAAAAGCGGCGGCTCGAAGTCGTGTCTGCAGTCCCGGCGAGCGAGGCGTACCACGCGGACCACGGCACCTATGCCGGGATGTCGGTGGCGAAGCTCCGGCGCGCGTACGACCGTTCGCTCAAGAGCATCGTCGTTCGCAAGGCGACGCGGAGCCGTTACTGCATCGAGAGCACGCTCAAGCCCTTCGTCCACTACGACGGCCCGGGCGGCCCAGCCCGAAGAGGTCGGTGTGGAACCCGGGGCGCGATCGTCCCGAGGCCCGCGTCTCCGCCGTCCGCTCAGCCCACCACTGCCGAGCAGCGATTGCGCGCTGCGGTTCCCGCGATCGAGGCGTACTCCTCCGACCATGATGGCTATGGCGGGATGACGATCGCAGGGCTGCGGGCATACGACGCCGGCATCGTGGCCATCACGATCGTCCGGGCGAGTCGGGACACGTATTGCATCGAGAGCGGAACAGGCTCGGAGATGTTCCACAAGGACGGACCCGGCGAGAGCTCGGCTCCAGGCCCGTGCCCGGCGGCCTAGTCGGCCCTTCCGCCGCAAGTTTGGGGCCGTTCGCAGGTCTTTTCAGACATGGGAACGAAATCGGGATTTCACTGCGTGTGCTGCCACAGGGACTACTCGCATTCCGGACGGTACGACCTTCCGATCTGCCCGCACTGCGGCTGCCGGAGCAGCCTCTTTCCTGAGTGGCTGTGGGCGCGTCGGTCGGGTAACTAACCTCTCTGGACGCACCACGACCACGATCACCGGCTCGCGACCGACCGCCGCGCACTGACGGTCGCTCTCGTCCTCGTTGTCGGCCTGATGGCCGCCGAGGTGGTTGCCGGCGTGATCGGAAACTCGCTCGCCCTGCTCGCCGACGCCGGCCACCTGCTCACCGACGCGGCCGCGCTCGGCTTCGCAGTCATCGCCTCGACGATGGCCGCCCGGCCCGCAGCAGGACGCTGGACGTTCGGGTACTCGCGGCTCGAGATCCTCGCCGCGCAGGCCAACGGGATCACGCTCGGCCTGATCGCACTCTGGGTGGTCTGGTCTGCGATCCACCGGCTCGTCTCGCCCGAGGACGTGCGCGGCGGCCTCGTGCTCGTGGTCGCGCTCGCAGGGATGCTCGTCAGCCTTGCCGCCAGCCAGGTCCTCGCACGCGCGAGCAAGGAGAGCCTCAACGTGCGCGGCGCCTATCTGCACGTCCTCACCGATGTCGCCGCGTTTGGCGCTGCGGCGCTCGCGGGCGGGCTGATCCTGGCAACCGGCTGGGACCGTTTCGATCCGATCGCCAGCCTTGCGGTGGCGGTGTTGATGCTCTGGTCGAGCGCCCAGCTCCTGCGCGAGTCGACGTTCATCTTCCTCGAGCGCGCGCCGAGCGACGCCGACCCTCAGGCAATCGGCCGTGCCCTCGTCGCGGATCCGGAGGTCGTCGAGGTGCACGACCTTCATGTGTGGACCGTGACGAGCGGTTTCCCCGCACTCTCGGCTCACGTCCTGGTCAAGCAGGACGTAGATTGCCACGCGGCGCGCAGGCGGCTCGAGGCGACGCTGGCCGACCGCTTCGGCCTGACACATACAACGCTGCAGGTCGAGCACTTCGAGGGCGGCCCGACAGCCGTCGAGCTCGGCGAGGCAGTGGCGCGTCGCACTCCGCTCCAGCGCGGATAGAGTCCCGCGGTGCCCGCGCTGGAAGGAAAGTCGGCGGTCGTCACCGGCGCGTCGAGCGGCATCGGCGCGGCGACCGCGTCGGCGCTCGCGCGCGAGGGTGCGCGCGTCGTCGGCGGCGCCAGGCGAACCGAGCGGATCTCCTCGCCAGTCACGGCGCTCGAGCTCGATGTCACCGACCCCGAGAGCTGCGAGCGCTTCGTCAAGGCCGCGGTCGCGGAGTTGAGCGGCATCGACATCCTCGTCAACGCCGCCGGCCTTGCGCTCGGCCGGGAGCCGTTCGACAACAGCACCGAGGAGGACGAGCGCACGGTGCTCGAGACGAACGTCAACGGGCTGATCCGCATGACACGCCTCTGCCTCCCGCACATCCGTGACGGAGGGCACATCGTCAACCTCGGCTCGATCGCAGGCCGCCAGGCGTACGAGAAGGGCTCGATCTACGTGACCTCCAAGTTCGCGGTGCGCGGCTTCACGTACGCGCTCCGCGAGGATCTCCTCGGCCGGCCGATCCACCTCACCACGGTCGACCCGGGGCTCGTAGAAACGGACTTCTCGCTCGTTCGCTTCCGCGGCGACGCGGAGACCGCGCGCAAGGTGTACGAAGGAGTGGAGGCGATGAAGCCGGACGACATCGCCGACTGCGTCCTCTTCGCGGTCACGCGGCCGCCCCACGTGAACGTCGACGAGCTCGTCGTCAAGGCGCTTGCACAATCCAGCGGGGGACGCATAGTGCGTTCGGAGGGCTGATGGCGGAACAACTCCGAATCCTCGAGGGCGCGACCTTCTGCATCTGCGACGAGCTGGGCGATCTCCACGGCGAGGTCGAAGGGCTTTTCTCGGAGGACACGCGCTTCCTGTCCCGGCTCAGGCTCACCGTGAACGGCAAGCGGCCGCTCCTGCTCTCCTCGGACAAGATCGAGTACTTCTCTGCCGCCTTCTTCATGCGCAACCCGCTCGTAGACGGGCTCTCGCAGGATGCCCTTTCCATCCGGCGCGAGCGTTTCGTCGGCGACGGGATGCAGGACACGTTCGGCGTGCAGAACCAGAGCATGGAGCGGATCGAATTCGACCTCGAGCTCGAGATCGGCGCGGATTTCGCGGACATCTTCGCCGTCAAGGACTACGACTTTGCGCTCGGCGATCCATTGCGGGCGAAGCCGCTGCCAAAGCCTCGGCCCGCCGTGTACGACGCTGACCGCAATCAATTCCTGATCTCGGACGACGGTGAGCTGCCGCTCAAGACGCAGGTGATCATGTCGCAGCGGGGCGAGGTCAAGGACTCGAGCGTCCGTTTCCATCTTGCGCTCGAGCCACGCGAGCGCTGGGACCTGCAGGTCGAGGTGATCCCGCTACCCGACGGCGAGCAGGTTGCGCCGCGATTCGCGGAGCTGCGGTTCGGCGAGGAGGTCGGGCGTGTGCGTGACTCGCTGGCGGCATGGCAGCTCCGCGTTCCGCAGCTGCGCACGTCGTGGGACGCGTTGGGGCGCGCCTTCGGACAGTCCGTCTCGGATCTCGCTTCGTTGCGCATGCGCTCCGACAACACGAGGATGAGCAAGCTTCCGGGCGCCGGTGTGCCGTGGTTCATGACCGTGTTTGGACGCGACACGATCATCACCTGTCTGCAGACCCTCATCTTCGGGCCCGAGCTCGCACGAACCGCTCTGGAGGTGCTGGCGGAGCTGCAGGCAAGAGATGACGACCCGAGCATCGACGCAGAGCCGGGCAAGATCGTCCACGAGGTGCGGCGCGGCAAGGCGGCGCGCACGTGGTTCGAGCGGTACTACGGAACGGCCGATGCGACCCCGCTGTATCTCATCCTGCTCTCCGAGGTCTGGCGCTGGACCGACGACGCGGCGCTCGTGCGCGACCTCAAAGGGCCCGCGCTCGCCGCCCTCGAGTGGATCGACAAGTACGGCGACCGCGACGGGGACGGGTTCGTGGAGTACGAGCGGCGCACAGAGCGCGGTCTCGAGAACCAGTCGTGGAAGGACTCGTGGGATTCCCAGAGGTTCCACGACGGCACCCTCGCGCTCGCGCCGATCGCGCCGTGTGAGGTGCAGGGCTACGTCTACGACGCAAAGCGCAGAACGGCCGACCTCGCACGCGACGTCTGGCGCGATCGCGAGTTGGCGACGCGCCTGGACCAAGAGGCCGAACAGCTTCGAGTCAGATTCGACGAGGCGTTCTGGGTCGAGGAGCGAGGGGGGTTCTATGCGCTCGCGCTCGACGGCGACAAGCGCAAGGTCGACTCGCTCTGCTCGAATATCGGCCACCTGCTGTGGAGCGGCATCGTTCCGCCGAACCGTGTGGATGCAATCGTCGACCAGCTGATGGGCGACCAACTATGGTCGGGTTGGGGCGTGCGCACCATGTCGACCGCGGACGCGGCCTTCAACCCGCTCTCGTACCACAACGGCACCGTCTGGCCGCACGACAACTCAATCGTTGCGGCCGGGCTTGCGCGCTACGCGCGCTGGCCCGAGGCTCAACGGATCGTGCAGCGCATGCTGACGGCGGCGCAGCACTTCGGCTACCAGCTCCCCGAGGTCTTCGCCGGCATGCGCCGCTCCGAGACCCCGTTTCCGATCGCCTATCCGACCGCCGCACGTCCCCAGGCGTGGGCAGCCGGCACGCCGGTGCTGCTCCTGCAACTGCTGCTCGGCTTGCAGCCCGACCGGCGACGTCACTCCCTCGAGACGGTGGCACCGTTGGAGCTGCCGTCGTGGGCCGGCACGATCAGGCTGACCGGCGTGCGCGCGTTCGGCCGCCTCTGGGACGCGAGGCTCGAAGAAGGCCGCGTCCGCGTCGAGGAGGCGTAGCGGCGTTGAGATCGGCCGAACCACTGAAGATCGCCGTCCTCGCCCCCGTGTGGTTCGCCGTTCCGCCCACCGGCTACGGCGGGATCGAGTGGATCGTCTCTCTCCTCGCCGACGGGCTCGTCAATGCCGGGCACAATGTCACGCTCTTCGCCTCGGGCGATTCGCTCACGAAGGCCAAGCTCTCGGCGGTTTTTCCGGAAGCGCCGAGCCGTCAGATCGGCCGCACGTTCTGGGAGCTGAAGCACGCCCTGTCCTGCTTCGAGCGCGCGGGCGAGTTCGACGTCATCAACGACCACACCGGAATGCTGGGCGCGACGCTCGGGGCCACGGTCTCGACACCGGTCGTGCACACGGTGCACGGCCCATTGAACGGCGAGCCGGGAGAGACCTACGAGCGGATCGCGCGAGTGGCGCCCGACGTCGGGCTGATCTCGATCTCGATGAACCAGCGCAAGCCGAAACCGGACCTCAACTGGATCGCGAACTGCCCCAACGCGCTCGACCTCGCCGTCTACCCGGTCAAGCCGCACCACGGCGACTACCTCCTCTTCCTCGGCCGGATGAGTCCTGACAAGGGCGCGCACCGCGCCGTTGCGGTGGCAAGAGAGACCGGGCTGCCGCTGAAGCTCGCCGGCAAGATGCAGGAGCCGAAGGAGCGGGAGTACTTCCACGAGCTCGTCGAGCCGCATCTGGTGGACGGCATCGAGTACTTGGGAGAGGTGACGCACGGCGAGAAGGTCGAGCTGCTGCAGAACGCGCGGGCGACGCTGTTCCCGATCGAGTGGGAGGAACCGTTCGGCCTGGTGATGATCGAGTCGATGGCGTGCGGGACGCCGGTGATCGCCACCCGGCGGGGCGCCGTGCCGGAAGTGATCGAGGACGGCCTGAGCGGCATCATCGTCGACCACTACCAGGAGATGCCCGCCGCGCTCGAGCGGGCGGATCAGCTCGACCCGCTCGAGCTGCGCCGTTACGTCGTGGAGGAGTTTTCTCCGGAGCGCATGGTGCGCGACTACGTCGGCGCGTACGAGATCGCGACCGCGCGGGCTAGGTAGTCCAGGCGCCGCGGTCGTTCCAGCCGTGCCAGCGCTCGGGCTGCATCCACGCGCTGACCCGTCGGCGGTCACGTCTTCGAAACGTGTGTCCGGTGTAGCGGACCGCAAGCCGGTCGATGTCCGCGAGGTCGGGGTCGTCTTCGATGGAGACAATCCGGCCGAGCAGGCTGATGTGGGCATACCAGTCGTCTCCGGCGAGGACGGTAAGCGCGGCATGTGGGTCGCGGCGCATGTGGCCGAGACGCAGCCGGCTCTCGTCCATGTTCAGGAGGACGCGACCGTCTTGCCAGTCGTACCAGGTCGGCACGGTGTGCGGCGACCCGTCCGGGCGAACGGTTCCGACGACCGCCGGATTGGGCCGGGCCAGGAGCTCGTCCACTTCGGGTGGTACGGGGACGGGCGGCATCAGGTCTCCTCTCGTCGCTTGTCCCAGTAGCGCTTCAGGCCGGCGTACGACTGCCAGAACGGCATTGCACGCTCGAAGGCGTAGTCCGATCGTCCCTCGGCGGCCAGCTCAGAGCGCACGGCGTCGCTGAACTCCGTCTCGGTCATCCCTTCACCCACCCAGTCCGTCCATCTGCCCAGCCTCTCACGAAGCTTGCCCAGGTGCGGCGCGACGTCCTCGACGACGCCGAAGTGCACGAGGGCGAGACGCTTCGGGCGACGGCGCTCGATCTCATCGATCGTTCGGTACCACGCCTCGAGGTCGAAGTCGGGTGGCGGCGTCGGCGGCAGCACGATCGGGTCGGGCTGAATGCGAACGCCCGCCGCGTCGCCCGCGTACAGAGTGCCGTCGGCTGCGAGGAAGCAGACGTGGTGACTCGCGTGTCCCGGGCTCGGAAAGCACTCGAGCCCGGCCACGTAGTCTCCGACGATGCGAAGGTTCTGCGCAGGCACCGGAGCAAGCTCGCCCCACAGCTCGTCGAACGTGTCGCCGTACAGTCGCCGCGCGCTGGCTTCGAGTCGTGACGGGTCGATGAGATGGGGTGCGCCGATCTCGGACACGTGGACCTCGAGAGCCGGGTGCTCCCGCACGAGCACCCCGGCCGCGCCCGCGTGGTCGAGATGGACGTGCGACAGCAGGAGGTGTTTCAGATCCGTAAGGTCGACGCCGCGCTCGCGTAGGCCTCTCCTCAGAGCGTCCACGCAGGATGCCGGTCCACAGTCGAACAGCGCAGGGCCGCTGTCCGTTTCGAACAGGTACGCGCCGATGACTCGTTCCGCGCCCTGGTGGTGGAGGTCGATCGGGCCCACGCTCACGTGGGCCCGATCCTTGCATCAGCGCCGCCGGCGGAGCAGGAAGAAGGCACCTCCCGCGAGGACGATGCCGATACCGGCGGCGACCGCAACCGGTTTGCGCGAGCTCCTTTGCGCGGTGGGAGACTTCCTCGGCAGCCCGGCCTTGACGAGAACGGACCTGAGCCCGGAGTTGGCGCGATACCAGCCACCGCGCGTGCTTTGGTCGCCCCAGAACTTCTGGTTCGGCTCCATGTACGTGTACACGCCGCCCGCCGCATACGGGTAGAGCTGCTGGCGGAGCTCGTCCGTGGACGGACCCGGGACCACGTAGGTGACGTCATAGCGTGGCCCGAGCAGAACCGCCGGTCGTGCCGGCAGCAGGGGGTTGGGCGACTGGCCGAACGCTTGGATGAAGAAGCCGCCCCAGTCAGCGAGCCGCCCGAGAGGCGTGGAGCCGCCTTCACCGCCGCCGCTGATCGTGAGCGGCGAGCTCAATCCCGGCCCGGTGATCGACGCGTCGGACGGGCCTTTCGCAGTTGCAATCCCCGGCAGCAGCAGCGCCACGAGGAGGGCCAGCACGAGCAAGAGTGGACGTCTGGTCATGTCGCTCCTTCGATCGGTCCATCGCCTTACACCGACCGGGCCCGACCGGTTCCGGCTATGCGCCGGCGCCGGCCGGCGAACGAACGAGCGCGGCCTCGCGATCGGCCAGGAGGTCCTCGCTCGACTCGGTCCCCACCGAGAGGCGGATGAGGTTGCGGGGTGCGGCGAACGGCGCCTCGGCGGTCGACGCGTGCGTCATCCGCGCCGGATGCTCGATCAGGCTCTCGACGCTCCCGAGCGACTCGGCCAGCTTGAACAGCTTGGTTCGGGCGACGAGCTCGACGGCCTCCTCCTCCGACTCGACGAGGAACGAGATCATCCCGCCGAAATCCCTCATCTGACGCGCTGCGATCTCGTGGCCGGGATGCGTCGGGAGCCCGGGGTAGAGGACCTGCTCGACCCTGGGGTGGCGAGACAGCCAGTAGGCGATCACGTGCGCGTTCTCGCAGTGCTGCCTCATGCGCACAGCGAGCGTCTTGATCCCACGCAGCACGAGCCAGGAGTCGAAGGGCCCAGGCACCGCGCCGAGCGACTTCTGCAGGAACTGCAGTCGCTCCGCGATCGTCGGGTCGTTGGTCGCTGCGAAGCCGCCGACGACGTCGGAGTGTCCACCTAGGTATTTCGTCGTCGAGTGCACGACGAGGTCCGCGCCGAGCTCGAGTGGGCGCTGCAGATACGGGGTCGCGAAGGTGTTGTCGACCACGAGGATCGCGTCGGCTGCATGCGCGGCCTCGGCAGCCTTCTTGATGTCGACGATGTTCAGCATCGGGTTGGACGGCGTCTCGATCCACACCAGGCGCGTGCGCTCGTCGAGATGCGAGCCGAGGTCGTCGAAGTCGGCCGCGGGCAGGTAGTCGAAGACGTAACCCTTGGGCTCGTACACCTGCGAGGTCATGCGGTAGACGCCCCCGTAGACGTCTGCGATGAGCACGACCCGGTCGCCGGGATTGAGCAGATGCATCACGGTCGTCGTTGCGCCGAGGCCGGACGAGAAGGCGAAACCGTGCTCCGCAGACTCGAGCGAGGAGAGCGCGATCTGGAGCGCGGTTCGTGTCGGGTTGGCGACGCGCGAGTAGTCGTAGCCCTTGTGCTCGCCGACCGCGTCCTGGACGTACGTGGAGGTCTGGTAGATCGGGACCGTGACCGCTCCGGTGGCTGTGTCCGGCTCCTGGCCTTCGTGGATTGCGCGCGTCTCGAAGTCCACTAATGCGCGATGCTAGCTGCACCGATGAAGGCCGCGAGACTCCGCAGTGGCTGCTGCACCGAGACCGGCTTGACGCCCGGTTCCCACCAGACTCCGTTCACGCGCAGGACTCCCGTCTTGCGGTCGAGGATCGGGTCGATTCGGCCGATGAGCCGGTCGCCGCGCAGGATCGGAAGGACGTAGTAGCCGTACTGTCGCTTCGCTTTTGGGACGTACATCTCGAGGCGGTAGTGGTAGTCCCACAGGAGTTCCGTGCGGTCGCGGTCGTGGATCAGGCGATCGAAAGGGGAAAGGAACGTCGTCCGTCTCGGTACCGGGCCGTCCTGCGCGTCGGGATGGACCTGCCAGTCGCCCTTCTCGTAGCGGACGCCGAGCGCGCGGAAGCGTTTCTCCGCGAGCAGGCGCTCAGCCTCCGCGAGCGGGACCGTCTCGACATCCGGATACCAGCGCTCGCCGAGATCCCACAGACGCTGGCCCCCTCGCCGGCCGACGACTGCGACCATGCCCCGTCCCTGCAGGAGCTCGAGCATGAGCGTCACCTTGCGGCTTCCCCACCATTCGTGCGGCTCTCGCGAGACCATGAGGTTGGCCTCGAGTTCGCGCGAGAGCAGCGGACCGCGTTTCTCGAGCTCACGCAGCACATAACGCTTGAAGCGCGCGTTCGTCCGCAGCAACTCGTTGCCGCGCCGCTCCCACGCGTATTTGTTGCGTCGCCGGCGCATCCGGGCGCGAATCAGCGGAAAGTCCTCGATCGGCCGGATGAACGCGCCCCACTCGAACAGCTTTCGCTCTTTCCAGAGAAGCCGGTCGAGCTCAGCAAGGTCGTACGGTCCGAGACGGCTCCACAGGACCAACTGCTGCGGCGGCGCGACCGTCGTGATCGGATCGATCTGCAGCGCGCCGAGCCGCCGGACCGTATCGAGGATCCCTTCGGCGCTCCCGTCGAGCGCCTGCGCGCGCACTGCGATGCGGCGCGCCTGTGCGAGGCTCACCGAGGTGGATTTCACGGAGTTCGCACTCTCGCAGCTACCGCGGCCGCCGGCGCGCGTGCTCGAGGTCGGCTGCGGCCGCGAAGGCGGAGTGGCGCCTGCGCTCGCCGGCGCGGGTTACGACGTCCTGGCGATCGACCCGGCCGCCCCGGAAGGGCCGCTCTACCGGCAGGTCACGCTCGAAGAGCTCGACGACCCGGGCCCGTTCGAGGCGGTCGTCGCAGGCCGCGTGCTGCACCACGTCCACCCGCTCGGCCCTGCGCTCGACAAACTCGCTGCTCTCGCGCCGCTGCTGATCCTCGATGAGTTCGCGTGGAATCACCTGGACCAACCGACGGTGGACTGGTACGAGGCGCAGCACCGGTTGCTCATCGCCGCCGGCCGCGAGCCGAAAGGGCCGTCTGACCTCGCCGAGTGGCGCGCGCGGGACGAGGACCTGCATCCCTACGAAACGCTGCGCGCCGAGGTCGGATCGCGTTACGACGAGCGCGCCTTCGAGTGGCGGCCCTACCTCTACCGCTGGCTCCAGGGGCCTGCGACCGAGGCGCTGGAGGAAGCGCTGATCTCTGCCGGCGCGATTCGCCCGATCGGCTTCCGCTACGCGGGAGTGAGGAGGGAGACCGTCCGCTCCTCCGCCGAGTCGCGGTAGCCGGCGCCGAGCTTCTCCTCGAGCACTCGGGCGAGCTCCCCGCTCGAGGCGAGCTCCTCAGTGATGTCCGCCCCGCCGATCAGCTCGCCCTTCACGAAGATCTGAGGGATCGTCGGCCAGCCGGAGATCTCCGACAGCTCCTGGCGGATGGACGGGTCCGGCAGGACGTCGACGGCGGTTACCGGCGCCCCCGCCTCACGCAGCGCGCGCAGCGCGCGGTCGGAGTTGCCGCACATGATGAGCTGCGGCGTGCCTTTCATGAAGAGCGTGACGGGTTCGTTCTCGATCACTTCCTGGATGCGCTCGCGCAGTTCGCTCATTCGGTCCCTTTCGTCTTGATTCGCAATTCGTGGATGGTGCCATCGCTCAGCGGCTCGGCCAGCGCCTCGTTGACGAGGCGGTGCTGGTCGAGCAGAGACAGTCCCGCGAACCGCGGGCTCGCGATCGTCACCTGAAAGTGGTCGCCACCGCCGGTGCGGTCCTGGACGCTCAGTTCGGTCGCGTCGGGAAAAGCGCGCTCGAGAACCGCCTGGAGGGGGTCGGCTGCCACGAGATCACTCTAGCCGTGCGTCGAGTTCCCGCGTTGGTGCGCCAGATACTCGAGCAGATCGGAGCGCGTCAGCACCCCGACCGGCTTGCCCTGACTCGCGACGACGACTGCGTTCGTGCGGCCCGTGAGCGTCGCGAACACCTCGTCGAGCGTCTGATCCGCCTCGACCGCCGCCAGCGGCGGCTGCATCGCGGAGGCGACGTCCTCGTGCAATGCATCCGCGTTCTTGAAGACGCGATCGAGGAGGTCGCGGTCCTGCAGCGAGCCGATCACGTCGGCGAGCGACTGGACCTCGCCGTCACGCACGACGGGGAGCTGGGAGATCGAGTAGCGCTGCATGACGTCGATTGCCTCGCCGACCTTCTGATGCGCCGCGATCGTCACGAGTGCCGGCACGTCTCCTTCCTCTTCCCGCTTCGCCCGAAGTAGTTCCGAGACGGTCGGGGCGGGGGCCCGGCGCTCGACGAAGCCGTGCTCGAGCATCCAGTTGTCGTCGTAGAACTTCGACATGTAGGAGCGGCCCGAGTCCGGGATCATGGACAGGATCGTCGCGTCGGGCCCGAACTTCTTGGCGACTTCGAGCGCCGCCCACACGGTCGTCCCGCCGGAGCCGCCGACGAGCAATCCCTCTTCATGCGCCAGCCGCCGAGCGGTCAGGAAGGAGTCGCGGTCGGAGACGCGCACCCACTCGTCGACGACCGAAGGGTCCATCGTCTTCGGCCATGTGTCCTTACCGATCCCCTCGACGAGATACGGGTGCACATCAGCGTCGTCTTTCGCCGTGTACACGGAGCCCTCGGGATCCGCCCCGACGATCAGCGCCTTCGAATTCCGTTCCTTGAAGTAGCGGCCGACGCCGGAGATCGTCCCGCCCGTGCCGACGGAGATCACGATCGCGTCGAGCTCGCCGTCGGTCTGCCCCCAGATCTCGGGGCCCGTGGTGAGGTAGTGCGCCTCGGGGTTGGACATGTTCGAGTACTGATCCGGCTTGAACCCGCCCGGGATCTCCTCGGCCAGACGGTCGGACACGGAGTAGTACGACTCGGGCGAGTCCGGCGGGACAGCGGTCGGGCAGATGACGACTTCCGCCCCGTAGGCGCGAAGCATCGAGATCTTCTCCTGGCTCATCTTGTCCGGCATGACGAAGATGCAGCGGTATCCCTTCTTTGCCGCTGCGATGGCAAGGCCGACGCCGGTGTTGCCTGACGTCGGCTCGACGATCGTGCCCCCGGGCCTCAGTTGTCCGTCCGCCTCAGCCTTCTCGATCATCGCCAGGCCGATCCGGTCTTTGACCGACCCACCGGGGTTGACGTACTCGAGCTTGGCCAGCAGCTGCGGCTGGACGCTGCGACCGAGCGAGTCGAGGCGGACTATCGGCGTGTTGCCGACGAGCTCGAGGACGGTGGGGTAGTCGCGCGCCATGGGCGGGAAGCGTACTTCCAGCAGCCGGTTTAGGGATCGTGGGAATAGTTTTCCCTCTCTCCCGTTGGTGCTGGTCAGCGACGAAGGGAGCGGGAGATGAAGATCACGGTGATCGGGAGGGGGAACGTCGGCGGCGGCCTGGGAGATCTCTGGGAGAAGGCGGGCCACGAGGTGACGCGGATCGGCAGAGAGGGCGGAGACGTCTCGGACGCGGAGGCTGTCTTGGTTGCGGTACCGGGCGGCGCGATTGAAGCTGCCTTCGACAGCGTGCAAGGGCTCGAAGGGAAGACGGCAATCGATGCGACCAATCTGTTCGGCGTCGATCGTCCCTCGGGGTTTCAGTCGAATGCCGAGTTCGTGAAGTCGAGAACCAACGGGCCGACGGCGAAATCGTTCAACATAAATGGAGCCCGCCTCTACGGTGAGGTACAGAACGCGCCCTCGAAGCCGGGCAACATCTGGACCGGCGACGAGGAAGCGCGCGACACCGTCGAGCAGCTCAGCAGAGATGCCGGCTACGAGCCGCTCCACGGCGGGCCATTGGAGAACGCACGCGCGCAAGAGGACTTTTTGGCGATCTACGTCGGCATCGCCAACGAGATCGGGCCGTTCGTCTACCGGATGGCGCCACCGGCCGAGCTCTAGGCCAGCTGCCAGAACTCCCCGGTCAGGCCGAGGCGTTCGAGGATCGCCTGGTTCTGCTCGAGCGTGCGCGGATGCCAATCCGGGTCGAGGCGGTCGCGGTACCACGCATGCGCCAGTTCACAGAGCTTGCCGGCGCTCATGGTCGAGCCGCGCTCTCGCCCGGCCAGCCAGCGGTCTAGGTGCTCTTCCGACCGGAAGAGATTCATCGTCGTTCAGGTGAAGACGATGTCGTCCCACCACTCGCGGGCTGGGACGAGCACGTGGAAGAGCAGATCGGCCTTCAGCGCCTGCTGGCCGCGCACATCGACCTCGATCGGCTCGCCGCAATCCGCGCACGAGCTCTCGATGCGACCGTCGCTGTGCAGCGCGGCGCAGACGGCGAAGGAATCCCACGCGCAGTTCGAGTACCACGTGCGCCCGCCCGCATGCACACGCCAGGCGCTCGGGACGCAGGAGAACGGATTCAGCATCCGGATCTCGAGCGCGTCGCGCTCGAGAACGAACGCGTGAGCATCGTGCAACCGGCCGAAGGCGGCCTCGGCATCCGCCGGTGTCAGGTCGAGATCAGTCGCCACCTCCGTGGTACGCGGCGCCCGTCCCGTCTCGACGAAACGTGAATAGACGTGGTTGCGGATCTTCAGGTCGAGCTCGTCCACGGGGCCGGGTTCTAGGAGGCCAGCGCGGCGACGAGCGAGCCGAGTGCGGCTGCGAGCGTGGCGAGTTGGGCGAGCAGCAGCAGGAAGAGCCGACCGTCTAGTCGACGGACATCGTGACGAAGTTCGGTCACGTCCTCCGCGAGGTGGCCGACCGTAGCGCGCGTTTCGGCAACCACAGCCTCCAGCGACCATCCGCGTTCGCGCTCCACGCGCTCCAGATTAGCGTTATCCGATACGGCGTCGCTAGTGACGGAAGTGGCGGCGGCCGGTCAGCACCATCGTCGCGCCTGCCGCGCGCACGGTCTCGACGACCTCGTCGTCTCGCTTCGCCCCGCCCGGCTGGATGATTGCGGCCACGCCGGCGTCCAAAGCGGCCTGAGGCCCATCCGAAAACGGAAAGAACGCATCCGACGCGAGCACCGCGCCGCGCACGTCATGGCCGTGCTCCTGCGCCCTTTCAAGCGCGATCTTCACGGAATCGACCCTGCTCGTTTGGCCGCCGCCGATGCCGATCGTCGCGAGGTCTTTCGCGAGCACGATCGCGTTCGAGCCGACGTGCTTGCAGACGCGCCAAGCAAAGACGAG